>Ga0078972_1005385_pt1 | contig 32591 bp, 50 predicted proteins | sample YelNatPaOPGAMG01_FD_67568 | JGI IMG/M metagenome (GOLD analysis project Ga0078972, IMG submission 67568) | Hot spring thermophilic microbial communities from Obsidian Pool, Yellowstone National Park, USA - OP-RAMG-01 (SPADES assembly) (version 2) | ecosystem: Environmental > Aquatic > Thermal... | reverse complement strand
TCAAAACCTCTCTCCACGTGTTATAATAATTTATAGCAAGTTGCTTGCAATCGTAGGTGGATAAATCCGGATTCTCTTTCTGTATCCTCTCTGCTTCCTTCAAAACCTCTCTCCACGTGTTATAATAATTTATAGCAAGTTGCTTGCAATCGTAGGTGGATAAATCCGGATTCTCTTTCTGTATCCTCTCTGCTTCCTTCAAAACCTCTCTCCACGTATTAGGATAACCTATAGCAAGTTGCTTGCAATCCGATAACGAACATTGGGGATTTTCTTCAGCGATTTGCAAGACTAACGCTGCGGTTTCAACTGCGTTACCCCTCCTTGCCAATTTTTTTGCCTCATTCAATGTAAAGAAGGAGCTCTCCGCCATAACTTCAAGAGCAGGATAAAGGTCGATCTGACGGATGCTGGTGGTGCGCTGCGGGGTTGGGCCACCCTCCTTTATAATTGGTATTGGCCTTTCTCCCACCGCCCTTTCAACTACACTGAACACCTCGCGCCATCGTTTGGGATGGTTTGCAACGATGGCATACGCCATAGACGGTTGAAGGGTTCTGAATGCTTGTCTTTTTTCAACTTCCTTCAAAACCTCTTCAGGGTTTTTATTGTAAATTATAATGCGGATTGCATCGGATATATCCATCTCCGGTCTGCTTTCAGCAAGTGCTTTTGCTTGTGCAAATCTCTCTTGCCATTCCAGCGGGTGTTTCAAAATGAGCTCTTTTGCTGCATGGAATGGTATTCTGGTTTCTTCTGACTCCGCCAATGCCTGAAAAACCTGCATAACCTGCATCTTTGGCATTTTTGAGAGTTGAACAAGTTCCCAGCGAGTGAAGCGATTGCGGAGAACATCCTCTGCGGAGATGCCTTTCCGCTCCAGCTTCTTAGCAATCTCTTCTCCAACTATCTCGGAAAGGCTACGGGTATCAGTTTTGACTTCTGATATATGTTTCCTTCCAAGAGTTACCGTCATGCGTTGATTTCTTCATTTCAAGTATATAATAACTGTTGACTCCAGCCCAGCAAGGCAAAGTGAAAGTGATTTATCTGTTGTTGTCAAAATGGTCTTAACGGGTGATCCTTTTGGAGCGTGAGTTGTCAAATAAGAAGGTAGCATTCCTGATAATCTTTGTTACGCTGTCGCTCGTTGCGATGCGCGTGAATTTCTCGCAGTTGCTTGGGACGGAGAACAAGAGCTTTACGTTCTTCCAGTTCCTCGCGCCGATTGGCGGTGGAATCTTTGACCCGCTCTTCGGCTCTTTCGCAGCGCTGCTCGCACAGGGCTTGAACTTCGCCATCTTCGGAGGGCAGATGGACCTCTTCAGCCTGCTCCGGTTCTTTCCAGCAATGTTTGCGGCGTGGTACTTCGGAACTAAGAAGAATGATATTCTGTTCGTGCCAATCGCGTGCATGGCGCTTTTCTGGCTCCACCCCGTTGGCGCACAGGCGCCTTTGTACGCGCTCTTCTGGGTAATTCCGGTTGCAGCGAGGTTCACAGGAAACAACCTATTCCTCCGTTCACTTGGGGCAACATTCACCGCGCACGCTGTTGGAAGCATCGCATTCCTTTACACAATTCCGAGCGAACCGGCGCTCTGGACCGCGCTGATTCCTGTGGTGCTCATTGAGCGCATCGTGTTCGCGTCAGGGATTGCCACATCCTTCATCGTTGTGAATACGATACTGGAGATGCTATCGGCGAATGTTGACCTCCGGTGCCTCAACATTGAAAGGAGATACGCGCTCGTGAAGTTCAAGAGCAAGGAATAATGGCTATGGTTCTCAACAAGCAATAAAAACAGGCTTGCGCAGAGTATTCTACATGCCATCGGGCGAAACAGCAGAGGAAGCGCGCGAAGATGACGAGATAAAAGATGATGAGTTTGAGGCTGAGGCGGAGCCAGAAAAATCAGCGAAGCCAAAGAAGTTGGATCTTGAGCGGCTTGTTGCGCAGCCCACGTGGAAGGAGATGCTATTTGATCTCGTTGTCAGGGAGCATTTGGATCCTTGGAATATTGATATTGGAGTAATCGCTGGCAAATACCTTGAAAGGATTCGCAACATGCAGACGCTGGACCTCCATATACCAGCAAACATCATCCTCGCCGCCAGCATCCTTTTGCGCTTTAAGAGTGATGCGATACGGCTTGAGGAAGAGGTACAGGAAGTTGAACAAGAGACATTTATAGGTGAAGACCAGCCGCCTGTAGAAATACCTATGCTCACGCTGCGAACGAGGATTCCGCCCAAGCGAAAGGTGACGCTGGATGAACTTGTGCAGGCGCTTGAAGAAGTATTTGAGGACCAGAAGCGCAGGGAGGAGTTGAAAAACAAATCAGTCATCCCTGAGAAGATGATTGTCACGCTTCCAGAGTTTGACATTGAGCGCCAGACTGAAGAGGTGTACAAAAGAATTAAGGCAACTGCAGATTCGCAAGGTCTTGCTACCTTCTCCAGCATCTTGAAGGATGATTCTGCGCAAGAGAAGGTTTTCACGCTCCTTCCGCTTCTTTTTCTCGCGCAGGCAGGCAAGATAAACATCTTCCAAGAAAAGTTCTTCGGTGAGATATTCGTTCAACTGCTGGTTTAAATTCTTCAAATGCATAATTTAGCGCATGCATGGAGCAGCGAAGTTTTTTCAAAAGCCCACTGCTGAAAAGCCTGAGGCGGGCGTCAAGCGCGAACACGGAGATATGAATGTGCCGATAAGGGAAATTCTTAAGGCAGAATCCAAAGCCCTATGGCTATCAACTGAGGAGCAAACCGAAGCAGAGAAGGCATACAAGCATCATGTCAAAAGGCTGAAGAAAAGCCTGAAATTGTGGATGCGTGCCAACGGCATTAAAGATATAAATGAGGCGGACGAGCGCTGTTTGTTTGAATTCCTAAGTGCAGTACTCTATGAAGATTTGAAAGCGTCTTATGATCCACGTAAAGTGGTAACCACATCCATGATCACCAACGCATTCAATTGCTACTCCTCTAGTTGATGAATAATAGTTTTGGTCTGTTCTGCACCGCAACCTGAAAATATATTATCTTATCTTTCGTAATTTTATGCTGGCTTCAGAGCCTAAAGGTATCAAGCCATATTTTTGGTAGATAATTTGGAGGTGTTTTATACGGCAGTCAAAACAACTATGGCAAAAGAAGACATATTCGGGAAAGTAAAAGAAGACATATTCCAGAAAGTTGATATACTATATCCGGCGGACAGAAACATGTGGGATGTTAAGCAAGCAGCCGAGGTGCGTAAGTTAATTGATGATAAAATGAAGCACGGCACAGAAGAAGAAAAGTTGGCGACTATGGCAGCAGTGGAAAAGGTTATCTTCCGAGCCATAAAAGACGCAACAAGCGACACAATAGACGTGCGTATGGCAGCCAACAATTATTTTAAAAACATCAGCAATGAAGGAACGCGCGAAGAGAAGGTGCTCGCAGTTGAATATCTAAAGAATACAATCAAAAGAGAAATCGAAAAAAATTACATTGAAATTAACCCAGATATTATACTATTCGCTGCAGAAGCGCTTGTTTCTTTGCGTGATGAAAGTGCAATTGAAACGCTGGAAAATGCAAAAAACGTTCTTAACCAACACGCAGCGTTCAACAAGGATGTAAAACAACTTGAGCAGTTTATTAAAAAACTCAGCGAAGCCACCTCAATGAGCATAGAAGAAATTATTAAGCAATTGGATGCAGGAAACAAGGCGGGTAAAACGCCCAAGGATGAAAATGTTCCTTCCGGCGAATTGAGAAGGCAAGAAGACGAATCAAATGAGCGTAATAGCAAGGAAACTAAAAAACAAGGAAGCAAAATTAATTTAGAAGAGTTAGATGAATTCTTTAATAGAAAAATAGAAGAAAAGAAAAGGCGGCGTAAATGAACGGCGATGAGGATTTTGAGGAGGAGCTTGAAGCAGAGGAACCACCGCAAGATGAATACAAAGATGAATATAAGGAAGAAACTATCGCCGAGGTCGTTGAAGGCGAGGAAAAAACGGCAGAATCCAAGCCCTCCAACCAACTTGATCCGAAGCGGATAATTGAGGCAGCGCTATTCATATCCTCCAAACCCCTTCCACTCAGCCTTCTTGGAAGATTCATAGGTGTTGCCGCGCCGGGTTTTGTTGAAAATTTGGTGAAACAACTCGCAGAAGAATACGACTCCAGTGGTTCTGCAATAAAAATCGTTTCAGAGCCGGAAGGGTATGTAATGCGTTTGCGCGGCGAATATGCGTCAAAAGTTGCTTCTTTAGCGCAGGAAGCAGAGCTAAGTAAAGGAGCACTAAAGATTCTTGCTTATATAAGCCAGAATGAAGGAATAGAGCAAAGTAAAGTTGCAGAAAGGCTTGGAAGCACAGTTTATGACTATGTTAGGGAATTGGCAGAAAAAGGATTCGTTTCAAAAGAAAAAAAGGGTAGAACAAGCGTTTTAAAGACAACGCAGAAATTCCGTGACTATTTTGGCGCATAAATCTGCGCTTGTTTTCATCCCTTTGCGAAAGGTATTTAAAGCGTAAAGGACTAAATTCCACCCGCCTTTTTCACTGAATCTCAGTAAAAGGTTTGGTTCTGGTCTATTTTGACGGAACTGTTTGTGTTGCGTGAGTTGTATCCACCGCAATCGCAGGGTGTTCTGATATGGGAAAGATTAACAAGCCGAGGCACGGCTCAATGGCTTTCCGTCCGAGGAAGAGGGCGGAATCACAAACGCCTAGCGTACGGACTTGGCCGGAAGTCCAAGAAGCGTGCCTTGTTGGTTTTGCAGGCTATAAGGCAGGCATGACGCACGTTACCATGGTAGATGACGAGCCGGGTTCTGTGACAAAAGGGCACGAGATAAGCGTGCCAGTCACTGTCGTTGAAACACCACCCTTGCACATCTTCTGTTTGAGGGCATACAAACAAACCCCATATGGCCGTGTTGTGCTGGGCGATGTTTTCGCAGAAAAGATTGATGAAAAGGTGCGCAAGGCGCTTACACTGCCAAAGAAGCGCGATGAGAATGCGCTGAAAAATGTTGAAGCGCAGTTGGATTCTATTTCTGACGTTCGTGTTCTGGCATACTCCTTGCCTTCCCTTTGCGATTTTGGAAAAAAGAAGCCCGACGTATTTGAGATTGCAGTGGGAGGAAAAAGCGCAAAAGAGAAGCTGGAGTACGCGAAGGGACTGTTGGGGAAGGAGGTAAAGGTTTCCGATTTCGTAAAGGATGGCGAATTCGTTGACACGATTTCCGTGACGAAGGGAAAGGGCTGGCAGGGTGCGGTGAAGAGGTTCGGTGTTGACATGCAGAGAAGAAAGGCAACAAACAGATACAGGCACGTTGGGACGCTTGGACCTTGGCATCCTGCTTACGTCATGTACACGGTTCCGATGGCGGGTCAGACAGGTTATCACAAGAGAACAGAGTATAACAAGCGGGTTCTGAAGGTCGGAAGCGCGAAGGAGAAGATAACACCAAACGGCGGTTTCCTGAATTATGGGGTTGTGAAAAACGATTTCCTTCTCGTAAAGGGTTCCCTCAGCGGTCCTGCAAAGCGCATCGTGCAATTCAGAAAGGCATTGCGATTGCTCGGCGCAAAACCGCAGAAACCCGAGATAAAATATGTTTCGCTTGAAAGCAAACAAGGTGTTTGAGGATGAAGACTGGCGTTTTTTCAATTGAAGGGATAAAAGCAAGGGAGATTGATTTACCAGCGGTTTTTGGGACAGATGTTCGTCCGGAACTCATTTCGCGGGCGGTTTTACATGAGGCAAGCCTCCGCCTGCAGCCAAAGGGCGCTTTCAAGCTCGCCGGTCTACAAACTACTGCAGCAATGAGGGGCAGAAAGGAGTCCTACCGTGCGATTAAGAACAGGGGCATTTCTAGGCTTCCGCGTGAAAAGCTTCCTAAAGGGAGATTTGGAAGGGTTCGCATCGTTCCGTTCGCTGTTGGCGGGCGGCGTGCACACCCACCAAATCCAGAGGAGGTTCTTGTTGAACAGATGAACAGGAAGGAATATGAGAAGGCGCTAAAGAGCGCGATTGCGGCGACTGCGCGCGCTGATTTGGTGAAGGCGCGCGGGCACAAGTTTGACGGGAATGCGCCAATCGTTGTTGATGATGCGTTTGAATCGCTCGCTAAGACGAAGGATGTTCAAGCATTTTTTGAGAAGATTGGGCTCGGCAGCGAGATAACGCGGGCAGCGAATGGTTCAAAGAGGAAGAGCGGCGTAAGGAAGACGCGCTCCGGAGGCACTAAAAGACCAAAGAGCATGCTTGTTGTAGTGAAGGAAGGCGCGAAGGTTCTGAAAGCCGCCAGGAATATTCCCGGTGTTGATGTTTGTACTTTGAAAGGGTTGAAGGCAGAGCTTCTCGCGCCCGGTTGCGTTCCCGGCAGGCTCACTGTTTGGAGCGAGGGTGCGATAAAGGAGCTCGCGAACTGGAAGCTGGTGATGTGATGGCGATACTTTACCCAGTTACTACGGAAAAAGCAGTAGGTTTGCTTGAGCGCGAGAACAAACTTACCTTTATTGTTGATGAAAGGGCTACAAAAAGCGACGTGAAAAAAGAGGTTGAGGAACGGTTCGGAGTCAAGGTTGCAAGCGTAAATGTGATGCGCACATTTAAAGGCAAAAAGAAGGCGCTTGTTAAGTTGAAGAAGGAATACAAGGCGGATGATGTTGCCGCCAAACTCAAGATTGCATGATTGGTGGTGTAAATGGGAAAACGCTTAAGACAGCAAAAAGCAGGGAAAGGAACCCTCGCATACAGACGGCCTTCGCATAGGTTCAAAAGTGATGCAAGTTTAAGGCCTTACGATGAAATAGAGAGAAACGGTAGGCTGGATGGGGAGATAGTCGGGTTTGTTGACGATCCTGCGCGTTCGTCTTTGCTCATGAATGTGAGGTTTGCGAATAACGAGGAGCGCATGCTCATCGCCCCTGAAGGCGCAGCAAAAGGTGATAGGATATCTGTTGGTTCAAAGGCAGACCTTGCTTTCGGCAACGTTTTGCCATTAAGCGCAATTCCAGATGGCACTCCAATATATAACATTGAGCTCGTCCCCGGAGATGGGGGGAGGCTGGTAAGGAGCGCCGGAGTGAACGCAACCGTTCTTTCAAGGGATGGCAATCTGGTCACAGTTCAATTGCCTTCAAAACGTGTCGTTGCATTGGACGCGCGCTGCAGGGCGCAGATAGGTGTCATCTGCGGAGGAGGGCGGCTTGAAGCCCCGTTGATGAATGCCGGCGCGGCTTTCTACAAGCATCACGCATTGAACCGTAGGTGGCCTAGCAACAGAGGGGTAAAGATGAATGCTTATAACCACCCATTTGGTGGCAAGCAGCACCATAAAGGCAAATCCTCAATGGTTTCGCACAGTGCTCCACCAGGGAGAAAGGTCGGGCACATTGGTGCGAGGAGCGTTGGCAGGAAGAAAGCAAAATTGCAGGCAGCTGAAGGCAGCAAGTGAAGGTGATTCTGAATGGCACGTAAGTTTGCTTATCACGGCAGGTCAATTGAAGAGTTGCGCGGGATGACTGTTGAAGAATTTTCCCCGCTTTTGACCTCCAGGGCGCGGAGATACATAAAACGGGCAAACAAATCCTACCGCTCGCTTCTGGAAAAGGTAAAGGAAGTTATTGCCGAAGGTGGCGGAAAGGTTATAAAAACCCATATACGGGAGGCAGTCATACTCCCTGAATGGGTAGGTTTGAAATTCGGGGTTCACAACGGCAAGGAGTTCAAGGTTGTTGAAATCACGCCTGAAAAGGTAGGAAGAAGGCTTGGTGAGTTCTCGCATACCACAGGGCCTGTGAAGCACAGCGGTCCCGGTGTGGGAGCTACAAGAGGTTCCAAGTTCATTCCATTGAAGTGAGGGATTGCAATGCCGGAGTTTGGTTACTCAATGCAGTTGCCGAAGGATTATGAAACAAAGTTTGCAAAGGCGCAGCTGCACGATGTTGACGCATCCTATAAAGATTTGGGGCAGGTTTGCGCAAACATAAAAGGCCTTTCCGTAGAGAAAGCAGAAAGCCTCCTTGAGAAGGTAAGCAAAGGGGAATTTCCCATTTGGTTCAAGAAACACAACAAGAAGATGGGACACAGGGGGGAGATTGGCGGAAAGAAAGGCAGATACCCGATAAAATGCGCAAAGATAGTGCTTCAAGTCCTCAAGAACGCCGTCGCGAATGCGAACAATAAGGGCTTGCTTGGCGAGTTGAAGGTTGTCCATGCAGCCGCGAATAAACAGGGTACATACCCGCGCGTCGCGCCACGGGGCAGGTGGAGGAGAAGCAACTACGTAACCTCGCGTGTTGAAATAATACTCAAGGAGATTGCTGAAGCTAAACCCGAAGAAAAGGCAAAGAAAAGAGAGGCATTAACCAAGAAAGCAGCGGAGAAACGGAAAGCGCGCGAGGAGGCAGAGAAGGCTGCAATAGAGGCAACAAAGGCAGCAGGCGAATCCGAACCAGCCAAGCAGGCTGCTCCTGTATCCGCGGAGGAAAAGAAGGCGGAGAAGGCTCTGGAGAGGACATCCATGGAGCAAGGTTGAGGTGAGTAAGTGGGAGTTGAACGAAAATTTATTGAAGATTCAATTGCGCGGTTCAACATCGCTAAGTTCCTCGCAGAAGAGCTTGATAGAGCGGGCTTCTCTAAAGTAGAGATTCAGAGGACGCCCATGGTTACGAGGATTGCTGTTGATGTTACCAAACCCGGCAAGGTCATCGGCAAGAAGGGAAAGTCCATCCGCGATTTGACCGAAACAATTCACACAAAATTCGGGGTTGAAAACCCGCATATATCCATCACCGAGGTAACGAATGCGGATTTGGAGCCCCGCTTGATGGCAAAGAGCGTTGTCAGGCAGATTGAGATGGGGAAGAACCTGCGCAGGATTTTGCACTTCTCGCTAAAGAGGATTATTGATGCTGGCGCGCTCGGCGCAGAGATTGTCGCGAGCGGCAAGATTGTGGCAAAGGGAGGCAGGGCAAAGACGATGCGCGTCGTTGCAGGCTATATCCCGAAGGCAGGCGAACCCACCCGGTTAGTCAGGGAAGCGCACGTCACCGCTTATCCAAAGTCTGGTGCGATAGGGGTGCTTGTGAGAATTGTACCCCCCGGCACGGTCTTCCCTGATAAGAAAGAGATGAAGCCTGTTAGTCTGCCCAAGGTTATTTCAGCCGCTGAAGAGGTGGATACTGAAACGGCAGATGCAGGCGAAACATCTTCCTCCTAAGGTGATTTTATGGCGATTATCCACATCAAAGAGTTGCGTGCGCTTGAAGAAAGCGCGCTTGATGGAAAGCTCACCGAGTTGCGAAATGAACTGAATGCCGAACTCGGCGCAATTGCAGCAGGAGGCAGGGCAAGCAACCCGGGGAGGATTCGCGAGTTAAGGCGCACAATTGCAAGGATTCTGACGATTAAAAATGAGCGTTCCGCCAAACCAATCGCAAAAGATGCGACTGGCATTAAAAGGGGTGAATAATGGCAGACATCTGTCCGAAATGCGGACTTCCGCTTGAGATTTGTGCTTGTGAAGCGCTCGTGAAAGAGGAGGCTTCAAGGATAAAGGTTTACACCACAAAGAAGAGATTCGGAAAATTGGTCACCATCGTTGAAGGATTAGGTTCATCGGAGATAGATAAAACCGCAAAGGAACTAAAGAGAAAGCTCGCTTGCGGCGGTTCAGCGAAGGACAATTACATCGTGCTTCAAGGGGACCACAAGGAAAAGGTGAAGCAGATTCTCATAGGGATGGGATACAACGAGAAGAACATTGATTTGCGGTGAATTTGGGGTGAACATGTTGATTACTCGCGATAACCTGTTGATTCATGAATTCATCGGTTTGGAAGTTGAAGTAGTGCGTTGCACGGATAGAAAAATGAAAGGTGTGCATGGGAGGATTGTTGACGAAACAGCGAATACGTTTGTGGTTGAAAGCAAAGGGCGCGAGAGAGCAATCCCAAAAAAGCCATGCCTCTTCCGCTTCACGTTGCCAAATGGCGAAAATGTGGATGTTGATGGCGGGCTTATTGCAGTCAGCCCGGTTGAAAGGCCCAAAAAGCTTGCAAAATATTGCAGGGTGATTTAATGGTTGATGAAAGCAGCATTAAGACGCGCGGAGCTGTCCTTGAAGGGAAGGTCGTCCGAGACCGTGGGAAGAAGACCGTAATTGTGCAAAGGGATCTCGTTTCGTTCGTTCCCAAATATGAGAGATACATACGGAAGCGTTCAAAGATTGCTGCTCACAACCCAGAATCCATTGATGCAAAAGTTGGGGACTGGGTCCAAATAGAGGAATGCAGAAAGATTTCAAAGACCAAGGCGTGGATTGTGACGAAGGTTTTGAGAAGAGCAGGTGAATAAAATGAAGGGTCTAGGAAGCAGAGTCACTCGCGGGCTTCAGGTTGGTTCAACTATCCTGTGCGATGATAACAGCGGCGTTAAGATAGGCCAAATCATCGGTGTATTGGGTTGGAAGGCGCGCAGGGGAAGGGTCCCTCGCGTAGGCGTCGGTGATTTGGTTATAATCGCAGTGAAAAAAGGTACTCCGCAGATGAAGAAAAAGGTTGAAAGAGCAGTTGTTATCCGGCAGAGGAAAGAGTTCAGGAGACCAAGCGGGGAAAGGATTGCGTTTGAGGACAATGCCGTGGTGCTTGTTGATGATGCAGGTTTACCAAAAGGAACCGAGATTAAAGGTGCAATTGCACGGGAGGTCGCAGAGAGGTACCCGAAGGTTGCTGCAGTAGCAGCAGCGGTTGTTTAATGGTGGTCTTGATGGGGTTTAGCACATCTGTTCAACCGAGAAAGCAGAGGGCAGCGCGTTACAATGCGCCATTGCACCTCAGACAGAAGCTCATGCATGCGCACGTTTCAAAGGAAGCGCGCGAGAAGCTGAAGATACAAAAAAGAAGCGCTACCTTGCGCGCAGGAGACAAGGTTAAAGTGTTGAACGGCAAGTTTAGTGGTCACGTTGGCAAGGTCAGCAAGGTTGACCTGAAGAAGCTCAAAGTCTACGTTGAAGGTGTGGTAGCGCGCAAGGCAAAAGGGCAGGAAGTTCTTGCGCCTATTGACCCTTCAAACCTGATAATAATGGACTTTGACCTCTCAGATAAGAAGAGGAAAGAGGTCTTGGAGCGGAAGGGCGTCGTTGAAAAGGTGGTTTGATATGGCTAAGAAGGGCGGCTCACCGCACTTGAAGAGGATTGCAGCATCCAGGTATGTGCCTATCGCGAGAAAGAGTTTTGTTTGGCTGGCCAAACCAATGCCGGGAACTCACGCTGCGGGCGAGTCTGTTGCGTTGATTACGCTTTTGAAGGACGTATTACACGTTGCAGACAACTCTCGTGAAGCAAAGAAGGTAATTCGCAGCGGAGAGATTTTTGTTGATGGCAGGCCGGTGAAAAGAGAGCGTTTTCCAGTGGGCTTGATGGACATCATAAGCATCCCGAAAATGAAGAAATACTATAGGGTTACTGTTGATCAGCATGGGCGCATGAAGCTGAAGGAGATAAGTGAAAGCGAGGCGAATTTCAAGCTTTGCAAAGTACAGCGCAAGGGAAATGTGAAGGGCGGAAAGATGCAGATAGGCCTGCACGATGGTAGGAATATCATCTTCAGCAATGACGTAAGCGTAGGTGATACTGTAAAACTCGCCGTTCCGGAGCAGAAGGTCTTGGGCGTTATGAAGTTGAAAGAGGACGCCAAATGCCTTGTGGTGAAGGGAAAGCACGCTGGCGTTCTCGCAACTGTAACAAAGCTCCACCCAAGGAGAAGCAGGCGCGAAGCCGAAGCGACCCTGAAGAGCGATGGAAGTGAGTTCACCACGGTTAAGAAATACCTATTCGTAGTTGGTGATGAAGCAGGATTAGCATAGGTGTGTCTTTATGGTTGATAATGCAATGAGAGAAATTCGCGTGGAGAAGGTCACGCTGAACATCGGCACGGGCGAAGCAGGGCAGAAGCTGGAAAATGCGAAGACGTTGCTCAACCGGCTTACCGGCAGGACGCCCGTGACTACCCTCGCGAAGGTAAGGAATCCCACCTGGAGGATTAAGAAAGGAGACCCAATTGGCGCAAAGGTTACTGTGCGCGGCAAGGAAGGAGAGGAGTTGCTGAGGAAGGCATTGGAGGCAGTTGACAAGAAAATAAAGAAATACTCGTTTGACGGGCACGGCAACGTTTCATTCGGTATTCACGAATACATTGATTTTCCGGGTGCAAAATACGACCCGAAAATTGGTGTTCTTGGTTTTGACGTTTGCGTTACGCTCGGCAGGCGGGGCAAGCGCGTGATTAGGAGAAGGAGGATGATGGCAAGAAAGCTGGGTGCAAAGCAGCGCATCTCGCGCGATGAAGCGATTGCTTTCATGTCCGAGCGGTTTGGGGTAGAATTAACGGAGTGATTTGGAGGGCGGTTTTGTGACTGAAAGGAAGAAGAAAAAGCGGCTTGCTGGCGAAAAGAAATTGCTTTCAAAGTTCAGGGGAAAAGGCAACCGCGTTTGCAGGTTCTGCGGAAACGCGCGCGGTTTGATTCGCAGTTATAAACTGAATATTTGCAGGAGATGCTTCCGTGAAGTTGCGGAAGACATCGGGTTTAGGAAGTTTTGAATATGGTGATTAAATGGTTTTGAGCAATGACCCGTTGGCTGATACACTAAACGTTATAAGGACGCATGAGCGCGCTGGGAAAAAGGAGTGCATAATCCGGCCTGCATCAAAGTTGATAAAGGAGGTGCTGTTGCTCCTACAGCGCAATAACTACATCGGGGAATTTGAGTTCATTGATGACGGGAAAAGCGGTTCATTCAAGGTAAGGCTATTGGGCAACATCAACGACACAAAGGTTATAAAACCGCGTTTCTCAGTGAAGACGACCGAATGGGGAAAATGGGAGCAGCGGTTCATCCCGAGCAAAGACTTTGGCATGCTGATAGTTTCAACGCCTTACGGATTGCTCACAAATGCAGAGGCAAAAAAGAAAGGAACCGGTGGAAAACTTATCGCTTATGTTTACTAGGTGATTTATGTGATTACCGTCCCGAGTGGGGTCAATGTGCAAATCTCCGAAAACAAGGTTTCTGTTAAAGGACCTAAGGGAAGCGTTGAGCGCGAATTCAATGTAAAGGGCTTATTGCTGAAGGCAGAAGGCGGAAACATAGTTGTGGATAAGAAGGCAGGCTCAAACCTTGATAAGGCAGTTATAGGCACCATTTCGTCTCATATAAAGAACATGATAATCGGCGTCACACAAGGTTATGAAAAGAAAATGCAGTCAATATATGCGCACTTCCCGATTACTATGGAGGTAAAAGGAGACCGGCTGATAATAAAGAACTTCTTGGGTGAAAAAAAGAACCGCGAAGCAAAGATTGTGGGCAGCACAAAAGTGACAGTAAAAGGCCAAGAGCTTCTAATCTCTGGTCCAAGCAAGGAAGATGTAGGGCAGACGGTTGCAAACATCCGCGCAGCAGTAAGGATTCGCAATCGGGATCCGCGTATCTTCCAAGATGGTATATATTTAGTTGAATGATGGTGATGGTTGTGGCTGAAGGAACTGTGGCTTTGACTCCAAAGAAACTGCGCTCGCTGAAGAGGAAGCACCCTGCCTTCTTCCGTCAGAATTTCGGAAGGAAGGAAAGGAAGAGGGTGAAGGAGGGCTGGCGAAAGCCCCGCGGTGTTGACAATAAGAAGAGGGAGAAGATTGCAACATTCGGCGCAGAACCAAACATTGGTTACAGGAACCCGCGCATTATACGCGGCTTGCACCCATGCGGAAAGCAGGAGGTGCGCGTATTCAACGCAGGAATGCTTTCCAGCGTGCCGAAGAACGCAGTCGTAAGGATTGCCGGTTCTGTTGGGGAGAAAAAGCGCGTAGAGATTCGCAATAAAGCGAAGGAGCTCGGTATCACAGTTTTGAACTAGGTGATTAAATGTCCGTCAAAACCGTTCGCAGGATTGCTGCAAGATTGCTCGGTGCAGGCGAGAGCAGAATCCGAATTCGTCCTGCTGATTTGAAGAGGGCAGAGGAAGCATTAACTGCAGATGATGTTCGCGCACTTATAAAAGAAGGCGTAATTTGGGCGGATAGAGTAAAAGGCGTTCCAAGGATTCGCGCAAAAATAAGGCATGCTGCGAAGAAGAAAGGGCGCATGGGCGGAAGCGGCTCACGAAAAGGCACAAGATACGCACGCATGCCAAAGAAGGAATTGTGGAAAGCGAAGACGAGATTGCAGAGAAAGGTTTTGAAAGAGTTGCGCGATGCTAACAAACTCAAAGAAGGTGTTTATAGAAAAGCATACATGATGATTAAAGGTAATGCTTGGAGAAGCAAGAGCGCAATGCTCGCGCATTTTGAAGATGCAAAGTGGCTTAAGCAATCTGCAAAGCCAAAGGCGGAGGAGGAGAAACGTGCAGAACCTCCTGCAGCGAAGTGAGGGGATGATTGATGGCTAAGGCAACTGGACCTGTTTATCGTGTTCCGTTTAGGCGGAGACGGGATGCTCTCACAAACTACGCGAAGAGGCTCGCCTTGGTTAAGTCTGGAAAGCCGAGGCTGGTTGTCAGGAAGAGCCTCAAGAACGTCATAGTGCAGTTTGTGAAGTTTGCTGAGAAAGGCGACGAGGTTATCGCAGCGGCAAACTCCATGGAACTGAAGAAATATGGCTGGAATCCAAGGAGCAATCTGCCGACTGCTTATCTTACGGGCGCACTTGCAGCGAAGAGAGCGGCGGAGAAGGGCATCAGCGAATTCGTTTTGGATATTGGTTTGCAAACCGCTTCAAAGAACTCGCTGCCTTTCAGTGCAGCGAGCGGCGCAATAGACGCAGGCCTGAAATCCGGATTCAAACGCGATTCTGTTGATGACGCTCGGATAAGAGGCGAGCATATCGCCAAGTACGCCGAGTCTTTGAAAAGCGCTGGCAAATATGAAAAGGTTTTTAGCAGTTATCTGAAAGATGGCGTGCGTCCTGAGGATTTGCCTGAAAAATTTGACGCTGTTAAGGCGCAGATATTGAAGGGAGGGGCATAATTATGGCAAGGAGAGGAGCATATTCCGGCGGGGCTGGAGAAAAAGAGGCATTCAATATAGATTCTTGGACCCCGAAGACCGAGCTTGGCAGGAAAGTCAAGGCTAAAGAGATAGTTTCCATAGAAGAGATTTTTGAATCGGGCAAACCGATTCTTGAGCATGAGATAGTAGACGTGCTTCTGCCAAATCTGACGGATAATGTGCTTGAAATGAAAATAACCCAGCGCATGACCGACTGCGGGCGCAAATCCGTATATCGCGCGGTTGTCCTAGTCGGGGATGCGAATGGGCATATCGGAATAGGCGTTGGCAAGGCAGCGGAGGCAAAACCTGCAATAGAACAGGCAGTAAAATATGCCAAGCGCAACATTATGCGGGTTCCTCTTGGATGTGGTTCATGGGAATGCGGATGTGGAACAAGGCATTCCGTGCCCATAACAGTAAAAGGCGAAAATGGTTCAGTTGAAGTTATCATAAAACCTGCGCCACGCGGATTGGGAATCGCTGCAAGCGAGGTGGTTAAGCAGGTTTTAAGAATGGCGGGCATAAAAGACGCTTGGACATTTACAAAGGGCAGGACCCGGTCCATCTTCAATACTGCCATGGCAACAATAAACGCGCTTGACAACCTGAACAAAATGAAGATTAAAGGCGACTGGGAAACTGCCCGCGCAGCCGCCGGTGTTGCGAAGGAGGGGCAAGCTGCATCTTAATTTGATTGATGGTGATTCAGATGAATGATGGGAAGCCTATTGCAGTTATCAGGGTTCGCGGTAGCACGCGCACAACATCTGATGTAGAAGATACGCTGAAGCTGCTTGGACTTACGCGCGTAAACCACTGCGTTGTTTTGCGCAGAACACCGCAGGTGTTAGGAATGATTGATGTTGTGAAGGACTACATCGTGTGGGGCGAGTTGGATGCGCAAACACTGGCGGATATGCTTGAGAAGAGAGGGATGCTAGAAGGAAACAAGAGGCTGAACGAGGCGTATATGAAAGCAAGCGGTTTTGATTCTTTTGATGCATTTGCAGAGAATTTCATCAAAGGCAAGGCAGAACTTTCCTCACTTATCGGGTTGAAGAAGGTTTTTAGGCTGCACCCTCCCCGCAAGGGTTATAGAAGCATAAAGGCAAAGCACCCATATGGTGCTTTAGGGAACAGAGGCGCTGAAATTAACGAGTTTATTAAGCGGATGATTTGAGAGATTTGGAATTTGTTGAGGCTGGTATTTATGGTGTTGAGGCATAGGAAAAAGGGCAGGCACAAATACATGGGTTCTAGAAAATGGGGCCGTGGCAACATTAAGAAAGGAAGAGGGAAAGGTTCACGCGGAGGCAAGGGTTTTGCAGGCAGCAGCAAGCACAAGTGGGTATGGGTCATAACGCACCACCCAGAGCATTTTGGAAAGGAGTCAATAAAATCTTTGAAGAAAGAGGATATGCAAACCGTGAATCTGTGGGCGCTGAACAAGATGGCAGCAGAAGGAAAGTTTGAGAAATCGGGGGATGGTAAATATATTGTTAATCTTGCAGGATTCAAGGTTCTTGGAAGCGGAAAGCCCGCATTCCCATTTTCCGTTACAGCAGATGCTTTCTCCAAGAGCGCTGTAGAGAAGATAAAGGGCGCTGGAGGGGAGGCGAAGATAAGCAGCGAGGAGTGATGGTGAAACGATGGGCACATGTAGTTTAGAACCGTTCAGGCCAATCATAAGGTTGCTTCCAGAAGTGCGCAGGCCAGCAAGGATGCCCACATTGAATCAGAAGTTGTTGTGGACAGTGGCAGGACTCGTGCTGTTCTTTGTAATGTACCACATTTATCCTATTGGAGTCGTACGGATAGCAAGCCAGCAAGCAGAATTCATGCAAATAATCTTTGCTAGCAAGGTAGGAAGCTTAATAACTGCAGGTATCGGGCCCATTGTTCTTGCCTCTATCTTTCTGCAGCTCTTTGCCGGCGCGAAATTGATCAATGTAGATATGCGAGACCCGGACCACAAGGCGCTGTTTTCAGGCACGCAAAAATTGCTTGCGATTCTGCTGTCATTTTTTGAGAGCGGCGTCTATGTCTGGACAGGTGGAGTACCTGTTATGGGCATGCTCGGCAGCGGGTATGAACCAATAATCAGCCTTTTGTTCACACAAATTTTAGTTACGTTCCAACTTGCCATGGGTTCAATAATCCTCTTATATATGGACGAAGTGATTGCAAAATATGGCATCGGTTCTGGCATAAGCCTCTTCATCGCAGCAGGCGTCTCGCTCGCGGTCGTGCAGGGAACGCTTGGGCTTGAAGGGCAGGGGTTGTTGCCTTCTGCAATGAACGCGATTAATGAAGGAGGCTCCGATGCAATACCGAACGCGATTTTGGCTTTTCTTCCACTGCTATTCACATTCGTAGTCTTCGCGGCATCCGTATATGCGGAGGGCATGAAGGTTGAAATCCCGCTTGCCTTTGAGCGCGCAAGGGGCTTCGGAGGCAGGTTTCCAATAAAGTTCCTATACGTTTCAAATCTTCCAGTCATTCTTGCCTCCGCATTGCTTTTGAACGTGCGCTTGTGGGCGAGGCTATTTCACGATAAGGTCTTTTACCTTGGTGGCGTGAACATCTTCCAGACGCTCGCAGTTACTGATGCAACCGGCTACCCAATCGGTGGGCTTATCTACCTATTAACGCCAAGCAGCTTCCCAAACCCATTATTCGTTGGTGGCTATCGGGTTTACATTGACTATCTGCTCACGAGGAGTACGGAACTTGTGCTTCCATTCATTGGCGTGTTGATGGTCCCTGAAGTAGTGCATATCGCAATTTATGTTATGTTCTACACCTTGTTGTGTGTAATGTTCGGCAGGTTCTGGATAGAGACGACAGGTATGGATTCGCGCAGCGTCGCAGAGCAATTGCAAAAATCCGGTCTTCAAGTTCCGGGATATCGGAGGGACCCGCGCATCATTGAACGCGTTCTTGACAGGTATATCCCGACCATCACCATCTTGGGAAGCGCTTTTGTCGGTTTGCTTGCTGCATTCGCCGACTTAACAGGTGCGCTTGGAACAGGAACAGGTATATTGCTGACCGTCGGCATACTTTACAAGATTTATGAGCAACTAACGACCGAAAGGATGTTTGAACTCTATCCTGATTTGAGGAAATTCATAAGCTGAAGAGGTGCTCACATGATTATTGTGATGGGGATTCCTGGTGCCGGAAAGACAACCGTATTATCAGAAGCGCTGAAAGGCGTCCAAGGCTGGCGCATTATAAATTGGGGCGACAGGATGGTTGAGCTAGCGAAGGCGCAGGGGCTGGTGAAGGATAGGGATGAGATGAGAAAACTTCCGGTTGAGAAGCAAGCCAAACTCCAAGAGGATGTTGCAGATGCGCTATCTAAAGAGACCGGTAAATGGATTCTTGATACACACTGTTCAATTAACACGCCGAAAGGTTACTTCCCCGGGCTTCCATTCAGGTTGCTTGCAAAACTTCACGTAGATCATCTCGTGCTAATAGAAGCGCCTGTTGAAAACATATTAAGGCGCAGGGCGTCCGACGCAACAAGAACGCGGGATACACAGCCGCGCGCGTTGCTTGAGGAACAATTGTTTGTAAACAAATCGCTCATCTGCGCATATTCTGCTTTTACTGGTGCGCCAGTTTCCTTCATTATGAATGAGGATGGCAAGCTTTCTGAGGCCGCCGCATCCCTGCGTAAACTGCTGGAGTGATTCGTGTGTTTCCATTTGAGGATTCAACCATAGCATTCTTTGCAATCTCCATCACCGCGTTAATCTATACCGCGGCATCCAACATAGTGATGAAATACCTCGGGGACCGGAAGCGGTTGAAATTTATACAAGACGAAATCAACCGCATCAACAAGGTTGCTCTGGAAGCAGCGAAAAGCAACGATGAAAAGAAGAAAAAGGAAGCGGACGAGTTGCAAGCCAAGATTCCGGATTTGCTTAAAGAATCCATGATGCTGCAGTTTAAGCCTCTTCTTGTCACTTTGCCATTATTCATTTTCGTGAGCTGGGCGATAAAGCAGACGTTTCCTTTGTTTGAGATAAAGCTCGCTTTTGCAATCCCGGTCATAATCCAGAACCTTGACCGTTTTCCAAACTGGCGCGATACGTTCGGGGTTTTTGGCTGGTTCATACTCACTGTGGTATTTGGCGGCATGCTCATGCAGTTCGTCGTAAGTACCATTGAGAAGAAGGGTAAAACATCGTGAGGTGTTTTTGATGACATTGCCGAAGAATAGGCTGCGCTCTGTAAAGCGCGTTTATCGGCGCACACCAGCTGGGCAGATAACTACCCACTACAAAAAACCAACCAAGGCTTGGGTGAGATGCCGGCTTTGCAATGTGATTTTGGGAGGCGTAAAGGACTCGCGCAGGGTAGCGAAGAGCGAGAAGGTTCCTTCCCGCATGTTTGCAGGGCAGTTATGCGCAAAATGCGTCGCCGAGATTGTCAAAGCACGCACAAGAATACACGCAGGGGAGTCAAAACCAGAGGATTACAGCTTCGCTCAAAGCGAATTCATCAAAAAGCGATGAGCAAGCGGCGAATAGCAAATGGTGAGCAAAAGATGATAATTGCCATCTCCGGATTATCGGGCTGCGGGAAAAACACCGTTGGCGAGAAGGTTGCAGCGAAGCTGGGCTTGCGTCCAATACAATTCTCATTCAAAGACGAAGCCAAGCGAAGGGGCGTTAGCCTGATGGATATCCAGGCGCTGGCAAGCAGGGACTCTGCTTTAGACAAGCAGCTTGATGATAAGATTGTTGCGGAAGCCTCAAAGGGCAACTGCGTTATTATGACTTGGCTAGGTCCATGGATGGTAAAGGATGCGGACTTGCGCGTATGGCTGGACGCCAGCGAGGAAGAACGTGCGCGCCGTGTTTCCGGGCGCGACAAGATGAGTTTGGCCGAAGCGCTTGAACATGTGCGGAAGCGCGATGCCAACAACAGGGAACGTTATAAGAGGTTCTACGGCATAAATATTGATGATCGCTCAATCTTTGACCTCGTGGTCAATACAGGCCGGTTCAATCCGGAGCAATCATCGGAGATAATCGTGGCTGCAGCGAAACAGCTCAGGTATGTTAAGAAGTATGAATTGGGTTAATGGGAAGGTGGTTTTCAATGGTTTCAATTGAGAATGGGCGCGTATGCGTGAAGAAGATGGGGCGCGATGCCGGAAGGTTGTGCGTCATCACAAGCGTCATTGATGAGAGTTTTGCAAAAATTCTATGCGTCGGCAGAAAGAAGAAGCGCAAGTGCAACATACGGCATATTGAACCGCTGCCCCAGAAGATAGAGTTGAAGGAGAGCGATGAGGAGGTTTTAAAAACCCTCGCTGCAATGGAGGAGGAGATGAAAGCTTGAGTGATGTTGTTATAAGGCACGATGAGGAAACAAACCCTGCCTTCGGAAAAGCGCCTGAAAAAAGGAGCATTGAGGAGCTTCTTGAACTTGGCATTGCGGTTGTTGACAAACCATGCGGTCCTTCGTCCCACGAAGTGAGCGCATGGGTGCGGAAGATTTTGGGCGCGCGGAAGACAGGGCACGCGGGCACGCTTGACCCAAATGTTTCCGGCGTCCTGCCCGTCGGCATAAACGGCGCAACGAAGGTCATGGGTTTCCTGCTGAAATCATCCAAAGAATACGTCGGAATAATAAGGTTCCACAAGCATGTTGAAAGGAGGGATATAGAAAAGGCGTTTGAATCCTTTACCGGCGAGATAACGCAGCTGCCTCCTGTGAGGAGCGCTGTGCGTCGACGGGAGAGGAAGAGAAAGGTTTATTATTTACAATTGTTAGAACAAGTAGGTCCTGAAGCCCTTTTCCTAGTCGGATGCGAGGCAGGCACTTACGTGCGCAAGCTTTGTTTTGACATCGGAAGGTTTTTGGGCTGCGGGGCAAACATGCTTGAATTGCGTCGTACACGCGCCGGTGCCTTCACTGAGAAGGCGGCGGTTACACTGCAAGAGCTCTCCGATGCCATGTGGCTTTGGAGAGAGCATGCCGATGAGAAAGAACTAAGGCGCTGCATCCACCCTGTTGAGGATGCGGTTGATGTTAAGAAGATATGGCTGCGCGATTCCGCCGTTGAGGCGGTTTGTGCAGGCGCGCAACTTGCGCTGCCCGGCATAGCGCGGTTTGAAAAAGGCATACAGAAAGGAGATACAATTGCGTTAATGACGCTGAAGGGCGAACTCGTCGCGGTCGCGGAGGCGCTCGCAGACGATGAAACCTTACAGCGTGAGGAAAAAGGCGCTGCGGCAAAAACGCTGCGCGTGGTGATGAAAAGCGGTGTTTACCCGCGAATGTGGAAAACGACGGGAAATGCGCCGGCTAAGATTCCTTAGCCGGGGTGGCGGAACCTGGTAACGCGCACGCCTGGAGAGAGGGACCAGCGGTCCCTTTCAACCCCCAGTCAGCGTGTTCCCGCAAGGGATCATGGGTTCAAATCCCATCCCCGGCGTTTTTATGGTAGGTGAATTTAATGGCAAAGCCTGAAAAGAAGCCCGTGAAGAAGGAGGCGACGTCCTCTGCAGCTACTGTTAAGAAGGTAGTTTCTAAGACCGGCAAGGAGATACGAGGTATCGTGCGTATCTCCGGGCGTGATTTGAATGGTACTCTCCCTCTGGAGCGCGCTCTTACACGTGTGAAAGGGGTAGGTGAGCGCCTTGCGGTTATTGCAACGGGTATAATAGCGAAGGAGCTTAATGTTCCACAGGACATTTATGTCGGTGAATTGAGCGAAGAGCAGATAGACAGGGTTGAGGAAATATTGAACCACCCGGTGAAATACGGCGTTCCTTCATGGATGCTGAATAGAAGGAAAGACATAGAGAGCGGATTGGACAAGCATCTGATCGGCACAGACCTAACATTCACAGTTAGGCAGGATATAGAGATGGAGAAGAACATTAACACTTGGATCGGCTATAGGCACAATTATGGTCAAAAAGTACGCGGTCAGCATACGAGAACAACTGGACGCAAAGGCATGACCGTAGGTGTATTGCGCAAAGCGGTTATTGCGAAACAGGGCGCGGCAGCCGCCCCTGCGGCAGGAGGTCAGGCAGCTGCAGCTCCTGCGAAGAAAGAGGAGAAAAAATAAAGGTGATGTTTGATGGGAGATCCGAGACGACTTAAGCCCAAATACGAGCCACCGAGAAAGGTCTGGAGCAAAGAGCGCATTGAGGAACAACACAAACTTTTGGACGAGTATGGATTGTCTAGCATGCGCGAGCTCTGGGTAATGGAAAAGGAGTTGAAGAAAATCAGGCGTGAAGCGAGAAGGCTCTTATCATTGGGCGAGCGTGGAAAGGCAGAAGGCGAAAGGCTTATCTCCAAATGTGTCCGCATGGGTTTTGCGAAAGAGGGCGCAAATCTTGACAGTTTGCTTGCTTTGACTATTCGGGATATCTTGGACAGAAGACTGGAGACACGCGTTTTGAAGCGCGGTCTTGCGCGCAGCATTAAACAGAGCAGACAACTTATCGCGCATGGCTTCATTTCAGTGAATGGGAAAAAGGTGAGTTCGCCCAGCTATTTCGTATCCGTTTCGGAAGAACCCACTATTACATATCACAAGCCAATAAATCTTAGTGCTCCGGTTATGAATCAAAAAAGCGGAGTAAAAGGAGCTGAGACCCCTGAAGCGGCAGCAACAAACATGGAGGCGAAACCCTCCAGCGAAAAGCCTGCTGAAGCGGCGAGCTGAAGGTGATTTTGAATGGTAGAGGAAGAGGGGAAAAAGAAGGAAAAAACAGAGGCAATAACCAAAGAGGAGAAACCAGAGGAAAAACCAGCTGAAGCTGAGGCAGCAGCGCCCACGCCTTTAATTGAAGGCGAAAAAAAGAAGCGCAAAGAACGCTGGGGCGTTGCCCACATATATTCTTCAAAAAACAACACGATTATCACCATCACAGACATCAGCGGTGCCGAGACCCTTGCAAAGGCAAGCGGTGGCATGATTGTTAAGGCGGACAGGGAAGAAGGCTCTCCTTATGCTGCAATGCAAGCAGCATTTAAAGCCGCAGACCGCGCAAAGGAATTGGGGATAACTGCGCTTCACATTCGCATAAGAGCGCCGGGCGGCCATGGCACAAAAACCCCCGGTGCCGGTGCGCAAGCAGTTGTCAGGGCACTCGCGAGGTCTGGTTTGCGCATAGGTAAGATTGAAGACGTAACTCCTATCCCGACGGACACAACAAAACGGCCGGGCGGCAGGAGAGGAAGGAGGGTTTGAAATGCAAATAGAGGTTTTGAAGAGCACTGGCAAAGAGCTCTCCTTTACGGTGAAAGGCGCGGATACGCCTTTCATCAATGCAATACGTCGTATTGGCATGTCCTGTGTTCCCGTATTCGGAATAGACAAGGTGACATTTTATGAGAACACTTCCTCCTTGTTTGACGAATACATCGCAAACAGGATAGGGTTGGTTCCCATCCTAACCCCTGATGGCTACACCGCAAAAGATGTTATACTCTTCTCGCTTGATAAGAGCGGACCTGGTGTAGTTTATTCAAAGAGCTTAAAAAGTTCCGATGCGAAAGTTGAAGTTGCAAACAGCAACATCCCAATCATACGCCTTTCTGAAGGGCAACAACTGAGGATTGAAGCGAAGGCGAGGCTCGGAACAGCGAAGGAACACGCACGCTTCCAGCCCGGGCTCATATCCTACGAGTGCAAGGGGGATTCCTTTGATGTTTTCGTTGAATCATTCGGGCAGTTATCGCCCAAGGAGATAGTTTTGAAAGCTTCCGACGTAATTGAAGATAAATTGCGTGAATTCAAGGACGCGCTAAAGAAGGTGAAATAAAAAACAATATGTGGTAATAAATGTTGTAATGGTTTTGCGGGGGTGCCGGAGCCAGGCCAAACGGGCAGGACTGAGGTGTCCCTTCCATTTCCAGAAAGAAATTTCTGCGGAAAGGAAAGGGCGCGGAACTCCTGTGCCTTTAGTGGCTGCGCGAGTTCAATGGCCTTTCTTCCTATGAAATTGGTGAAAGAAACCCCAGTGGCTTTTCTTCCTGTGAAATTGGTGGAAGAAAACCCAGGGAAAGAAGACCTTCAATGGCTTTTCTTCCTATGAAATGGGTGGAAGAAAACCCAGGGAAAGAAGACCTTCAATGGCCTTTCTTCCTATGAAATTGGTGGAAGAAAAACCATGAAAGAAGGAGGGCTGAACAAATCTCGTCCCCCGCATTTTATTTGAAATGGTGATAGCATGGAGAGAGGTCCTGAAAACAAGTTGCTGAAAGATTTGGTAATCTTCCTTGAGAAGGCTTCAAAGAAGAATAAGGCGCCTATATGGTTAGCAGTTGCTAAGATGTTGTCTGCCCCGAGAAGGCAGCGCATTGCAGTCAACATAGGAAGGGTTTCAAGATTTGCAAAGCCCGGTTCTACAGTTGTAATACCTGGAAAATTGCTCTGCTCTGGCGAGCTGGAGCACAAGGTAAACGTTGCATCATTCTCTGCAGCGCGCGGTGCTGAAGAGAAGATTTCAAAAGCCGGCGGCAAGTTTATGGGGATTCGCGAACTTGTTGAATCCAACCCGAAAGGCTCTGGCGTAGTTATACTGCGGTGAATTTGGTGGTAAGAATGAAGGTTGTTGATGGCAAAAACATGATTCTCGGTCGGGTTGCATCGGCCGTAGCCAAACGTCTTTTGCTCGGCGAAGATATTGCAATAGTGAATGCCGAACAAATGGTTTTGAGCGGGGATATTCCCTATCTTGTTGGGAAGTACCAAAAAAGGCGGTCGCTGAAGAACAAGGCAACTCCTGAGAACTCCCCAAGCTGGCCAAGGAGGCCAGACCTGTTCGTCAGGCGCATCATCCGCGGCATGCTTCCCTTTGATAAACCAAGCGGCAGGGCAGCATTCAGGCGCCTTCGCGTATATGTTGGTGTACCGAGCGAGCTTGCTTCTGCAGAGAGGATGAAGGTTCCCGGCGCTGAGGCGGAGAAACTTGATTGCAAATACTGTTCTGTTGAATCTCTGTGCGAGAAGTTGGGATTTAAAAGGTGATATTGGTGGCTGCAAAGAAAAAGAAAGAGGTTAAAGAAAAACCCGAAGGAGAGGCTGCTGCTCCTGAGGCGAAGCCAGCAAAACGGGCAAGGAAGAAAGCCCCTGCAGAGAAGGTTGTTTTCACAAGGGGGAAAAGAAAGGAAGCTGTTGCCCGCGCATCTGTTTGCAAAGGCACAGGAAGGGTTACCATAAATAGCTTCTCAGTGGATTGCATTAACAACAGTTATATCCGAAATATGATTTACGAGCCCATAGTTCTTGCCGGCGGTGCAGCAAAAGAGTTGGACATTGATGTGAACGTTTATGGTGGCGGAGTGATGGGGCAGGCGGAAGCAGCGAGGCAGGCAATAGCGCGCGGCATAGTGGAATTCACTGGAAACGAGGAATTAAAGAAGAAGATGTTGGAGTATGACAGGCATCTGCTTGCAGAGGACTCAAGGCGCGTTGAGCCGAAGAAGTACAAGGGTCCAAAAGCGAGGGCAAGGTTCCAGAAATCTTACAGGTAGGTGGTTAAATTGATGCCGGTTCGTTGTTTTACTTGTGGCGCAGTCGTTGCAGACAAGCAGGAAAAATATGAAGAGGCTGTGAAAAAGGGCGAGAAGCCTGCGGCAGTCCTTGATAAATTGGGCGTCAAAAGGATTTGTTGCAGGCGCATGTTTCTCTCCCATGTTGACATAGTTGAAGACCTGATAAAATATGGGCGTTTCTGAATGGGCAACTCATATTATGGTTCAAAATACTCTCTGGGGCCGTGTGCTATGGCCTTTTTCGCTGACGCGTGGCGTACTGACGGAAAAGGTCGCATAAACCTGGCATGCTTCCGGCTTGGGGTGCCGGCGATCCGAGTTCAAGCACCCTTTTTTCCTACAAATCCATGCAAAGCGCGTATGGAAGAGGGGCGGAACTTATCTCGGCGGCCCCATTTTATATTTAAAAGGGGTTGAGTGAAAATGAGCGGAGAACTATTAATTGCGCAAGAAAAGTATTTGGAAGCGGGCATACATATTGGGACAAAGATTAGGACTCCTGATATGATACCGTTTATTTACAAAGCGCGGCAGGACAAGCTTTATGTGCTTGACCTAAAGAAGCTTGACGAGCGCATTCGGGTCGCGGCAAAGATGATAGCCCAATACCCGCCCGAAAGCGTGATGGTTGTTGCTTCAAGGACATATGCCAGCAACGCAGCGTCAACTTTTGCGAAGCTTACGGGCGTCAATATCCGCAAAGGAAGGGTTATCCCGGGGATTTTCACGAACCCTGTGCGCGAGGACTTCACAGAGCCCAAATTGCTTATTGTAAGCGATCCGAAAGGTGAAAGGCAGGCGGTTAAAGAGGCATCCGTCTCTGGGATTCCCGTCATAGGCCTATGCGATACGGATAATTCTACAAAATTCATTGATTGGGTAGTTCCCTGCAACAACAAAGGCAAGAAATCGCTTGCGCTCATCTACTATCTTTTGGCTCGCGAGACGCTTAAAGCAAGGGGCGCAATCTCTTCAGACGAGCAGTTCACTACACCTATTGAAGAATTTGAAGAAAAAGCAAGCGAATTTGGCGAGGAGGCTGCGGAGGAAGGGGTGGAGGAAGAAGCAAAAGATGCTGGTGAGAGCGAGAACACAGAAGAGCAGCCCGCACCAGCCGAAGCAGGGGCTGATTAGTTACTGCTTGCCAAACCGCCTATAACATTCGCTTCTCGCAGATTCATAAATGAGTTTTGCGCACAGGCTTTCGCTGTTTTCTCTTATTGCAGCCCGCATATAGCACTCATCATGCCACAAGCCCGCAGTTATATTGGAGCAGAGCGCATAACTGTACGTTCCCTTTGATATAATCATTGAGTAACATCTATCGCGGTAATAGCTTTGCTCTATAATGTTGCAAAGCGACGGGTTATCTACATAGGTTGCGATTTCTGTGATGCATGGTAACCGGAACGATTCCAATTTTATCTGTAAGCATGCATCCATGTTAACGTTGGCACGCGCGTTTTTCAGATAGCACCAATCGCGTTCCAGTTCCGGCACCACATTGGAACAAAGATTCGTATTGTTCATCGTAACTGAAAGGTTTTCATAACATCTGTTCTTGTATAGCGTGGTTGAGATTAAACTACAGTAGAACGAATCACGGGCATATTCCGCGTATTCCTCATAGCAACTATCCTTCACAAGATAATCATGGACGAGTGTACACATCTGCGGGCTCATCTCTGCTCTTGCGAGACAAGAATAAACACTATCGTTATTCCTTAACAGTGCGCAAACCTCCCGCGTAGGTTTTGCCATAAACAGGTGCACGCATGCGTCGTGGGTCCCGTCGTCTTCAATCAGCGCACAAATCAACACATCCTCTTTCTGCTTCGCAATTGCAATGTAACACTCGCTTCTCAAACTATTTTCTACAATCTTTCCACATGCTTCTGGCTGCGGCGATTCGTTGCCGAATTCGTATAAGCACGTGTCTCTCTCGCTCAGGTTTTCAAGCGAAATGCAATGCTGATAATCACCAGTCGCTTTAGCCATACATATTGCGTGTGCGCTTTCAGTGGTTTCGTTTTCACAGAGAAGCAGCGGATCTTTAAGTTCAACTCGGCATTCGCGTCGTGTGCTGTTCTCGTCAATCATAGCGCATATGGAAGAGTCGTTCTTCGCGCGCGCAATATCAAAATAGCAAGCCCGCCTGTTTTCCGGAAGTTTCATAATGGCGCAGTACGATTCATTTAGCCGAGATGAAGCAAACGCGCGATAACAAATATCGCGCATAGAATAATTTATTACTGCTTCACACACGTGGGGATCATCTTTCAGAAGTGCTTCACGCGAATAACACTCGTCGCGCAGCATCAGCGACGGGTAGCCTGCGCACCCGATAGGTGTTTCATCCGGCGTAAATACCGCGGTCGGCTCCGATGTCGGGGTTGCTCCACCCGCTCCTGCTGTTTGTTGCTGTGAAGGGTTGGGTAAAATACACCCTGCAATAATTAATAACGCCACAACCGCAGTAAACCCCAGCCACTTTTGCATAAATAGCCCCGGGCAGATTCGAACTGCCGTGTTCAGGTTTCTTTAACATGTGGTTATGAAACCACCGTTACCAAAGCCTGACATCCTTGGCCACTAGATGACGGGGCTGCAGAAACAATATTACGCTAATCAACGTTTTTAATATTATTAGTATTGCCGCGCCACATATACGACGCACGTTGCCGGCTTTCCACAAACGATGCACTTCGCGCCACTCGGAGGTTTCTCATCTCTTCCGTAACGTATGCCCCTTACATCTGCATGAAGCTCCTCTTTTAATTTTGCTGCGCACGGTTCCCCGTCCATGTTTATAGAGCAGAAGTTTACTGCGGTGAAGCCTCCTTTCTTCAGGCACTCTCCAAGCTGTTCCATCGTATCTGCTTTCCACATCAGCCCATTAAACCACTTATCTGCTCTTGCGATTAGGTTGGAAAGGATATCCTTCTCCGCCGCTTTAATCCACTCAAGCAATTTCTCCTCGCCAATCTCTTCCCTTCTTCCAGTATCTCTGCGCACTACAGTTAGGTGTTTCAATTCAATCTCCTTTACACCTACTTCTATTCTTACTGGAACTCCGCGCAACTCCCAGTAATTATATTTGAAGCCCGGTGTGTTTTCTGAGAAATCCGCCTTCACCCTAAATCCTTCTTTTTTGAGGGTTTCTTCCAGTTTCTTGCATTTTTCATTTATCTCATTTCCCGCAGCGTCCTTTCCAAGTATTGGGACTATAACGATCTGGACTGGCGCCAAGCGGAAAGGCAAGACAAGCCCCTTATCATCCCCGTGAATTGAGATAAGAGACGCATATATCCTTGAAATTGCAGGACCGTAGCACGTCTGCCAAACATATTCCTTTTCGCCCTTTTCATTCTGGAACTTCACATCAAATGCTTTGGCGAAGTTCTGCCCCAACAAATGCGTTGAAGGTTGTTGTATCACCTTTCCATCCGGCATAAGCGTATCCGCAGCATACGTATGCACTGCGCCCGGAAACTTATCCCACTCAGGTCGCTGGAAGAATATGAATGGTATACCAAACTGTTTATGCAGTACATTTTCCGCCATTTCCATATCCTCCCTGACCTGCGCTTCTGCTTCCTCCTTTGTTGCAAACGCATCGTGTGCCTCAATCCAGTAAAATTCCCTGCTTCTTATAAACGGGCGCGTTGCTTTGGTCTCATATCGCCAAACCTGACAACTCTGGTAAATCTTTAACGGCAGGTCCTTTACCCCTTGAATCCAAAGCGAATACATCTTATACATCGCCGTCTCGCTTGTTGGCCTCAATGCAAGCCTTTCCTCAAGTTGCGTGCCGCCTGCTTCTCTAATCCAGAAAACCTGTGGAACAAAGCCTTCTACGTGCTCGCCTTCTTTTTTAAAGTTTGATTCCGGTATCACCGCAGGGAAAAGTGCTGGCTTATGGCCATGTGCCTCCAGCTCCTGCTCATAAGTCCTATACATCTCCTTCATCGTCATTACGGAGTTCGGCATAAACACCACGAACCCCTTGACGTTATAGCGCAGGTCGCAAAGCTCTGCCTCATTTGTTATTTCAGTGTACCATTCGGAAAAATTGCTTTTCTTCGCCTTCATCAAAATCACTGAGAAATCTTCGCGAATTAGATATAAAAACATTAGATAGCGCTTCTTGCATAAATTATACGAAAAAGTTTCAATTAATTTGTTTTTAAGGAAAAATTTATATAATTATAACACCATAATACCTTTTGGTGGGTGTATGCCATCTAAAAAGCGCGCGCCGGTACCGAATGAATCAAAAACCCTTTCGGATTTGCGCCTTGCGGAGGTAATGAAAAAATTCAGCCGCGCGGGAATCGTTCTTGCCGCCGAAAGCGATGTAGAGCGCAAACTGCTGAACACAAGCGGTGCGGTTGTCATTAAGTTTTGGGATGGGAAGATGCATCTGGCAGAAGAGGCATTTGCAGAAGTTGCAAAGAAATTGGGCGAGGACATCAAATTCGTGTGCGTGCAAACGAGGCGTCGTTCGCTGAAGGAGAAATACAACTTGAGAGTTAGCCCAACCTACATCTTCTTTGAAGACGGCAAGGAGAAATCGCGCATTGAAGGACCAAGCCCAAGCGAGGCGCTTGAGGTGTGGTGTGAAATCCATTCCTCATGAAACCTTCCCTTCATTTTCCTTTTTTTTCGCTTTCTTCATGTAAAAGAACGCATTCACCGATACAAATACGAATATTGTTCCACCCAATATCACCAACACTAAGAAAATAAGCACCCACATGTAATCCGATACGGACAAAAGCACCATTTCAACAGGCCCAAGCATTGATTTTAGAGGTTCGGGAAGTTCGGAAGTAATGTTCCTTGGCGGCGTTGGCGAAGGTATCGGGGTCGGGGTAGGTGGTGGCGGAATATAATTAATCGTAATAAGCTCTCTGCTCCCTTCTTTTGAATTGCCAGCAGCGTCTGTAGCTTTAGCGTAATATGATATATCAAATGGCGTATTGGCATTAGGCAAATCAACTATCGCGTTAAACTGCCCTTCCCCGGCATTTTGCATCCGGACTTCTACCCACGGTCCACTATCCACAGAATAATAGAGGGTAACGTTTAGGTCTGCGGCGGGCGTTATATTGTCGTGGGCGGATACATTGAAGAATAGCCTATAAGATTCGTTATCAACAGTTCCGATGTTGAACGCTCTTATCGTGGTATCAGAAATGACCGGTTGGTGTAAATCCAACACGATTTCCAGAGCAGTTTTATTTTGCGTAAGTTTAAGCGCACGTTGGTAGATAGTCCTGTTGTCCGCGACTATAGATATGTTCACGTCGTTGAACGCAACCTCTTCAAATACTACCTCTCCTGTTTCATTTGTTTTACCGTGTATCTCTGCTTTCGGCGTGGTCAACAAAACGGAGAGGTTTGCAACAGGCAACCCCTCATCATCCCTCACCGTCACCGCCACATTGTTCCTTATCGGAGGTGGCGCAGAGATTGTAATGGCAGTATCCCACGCGAGGTTCTGAACGCGCTGGTATAATACGAATTCTCCGAAATACGCTCTTACATCAACAGTTTCCAGCGGGATTATGAACCATGCCGTGCCGCTTGCATTCGTGGTCTTGTTTTTTGAAACATGTGCTCCACTCACCGAAACAACAGAGTTATTTACCGGATTTCCGACCCCATCGCGAACATTCACGGTGAGATTGCTTAAGACAAAATCGTAAACGAAGGTTAGGTTGTTCAGCCCCTTCCTTTTTACATCATATGCATCCTGCCAAAGCTTGCTCTTTGATGTAAACGGCTCAACAACCGTTATATTATATTTATAGAAAAGCGTGCTTTCATCATAGCCTGGAGCGGAGTCGCACAAACTGAATGAAACTGCCCCGTCCGCGCCGGTAATCCTTGTTTCTACCGCGTCATACATTCCAGCCACATTTCGCTGGTAATACGCTTTAACAGTTGCTCCTTCTATAGGATAACCATTAGCGGAAAGTACGTGGACTTCAACCCTCTCGCTCCACATGCACGCGTTCGTTATTTGGGATATAAGGATAAGCAAAAGCACGGCAATTGCGCCGTTCATCTCTTTTTACCTCCACAACTCCTTCATTTTGCCTTGAATCATCTTCTCTATACCAAACTCCAGTTCCCGGCTTGGGACTATCACAAATGCCTTCCAGTCCCATCCCTCCTCCCATGCTGCTTTAAGCCTTCTATGCCCATCCAGCAAAATATCCTTCCTCGCGCCGACCTTTCTTAGAATTATTACGGGGGTCGCGTATTTCTTCTTTTTAACCGCTTCCTTAATCGCCTTAACTTTCTCATCAAACGTAGCGCTCGCTTCCTCCCCGGGATAGGTATAATAAATTTCTGCTATCTGCTGTCTTGTAAGCGTTTCCTCATATATGTTAAAAACGAGCCCAGGGTAAATCTTTTCATAATACGCCACCAATTTTTTGAGAAGTTCTCTCTCTTCCGCGTCCGTTATAAGTTGTCTCACATTCCCACCTCCTGCTATCCTTTCTTCTCCTTTCTTTAAAACTTTGCTTTTTGGTGCATTGTTGCGTTGTCGGGTGCTGAATTAAATAAAAAAATTAACTTTTGTTTGATTTGCTCAATTTTATCAAACTTAACCATCTGTTTGTGCTTAAATCTAATTCTGGGATTGCCAATTCTGAAGGTGTTTTCCTGTCTATTCCTTGATGTTTTCTAATGAAATTATAGTAAATTTCAAAGCCTTTCATTATAGCTTTTGCACTTTCCAAACTTCCATGAAAGCCACGCATTATCTTTGTTCTATCTCTAATCGTATTATGCAATCTTTCTATTTTATGAATAAAACCTCTTTCGTCAGCTATCACAATATTATGAGTTATCTTGCTTTTTCCTTTTATTCTGTTTAATCCAAACACTTTGCGAAGAACACGAGGATAGCCTTGTAATCCGTCTGTTGTAATTATCTTTACATTACCATTAGTTGCAAATTTGCTCTTTTTGA
>Ga0078972_1004866_pt2 | contig 32600 bp, 25 predicted proteins | sample YelNatPaOPGAMG01_FD_67568 | JGI IMG/M metagenome (GOLD analysis project Ga0078972, IMG submission 67568) | Hot spring thermophilic microbial communities from Obsidian Pool, Yellowstone National Park, USA - OP-RAMG-01 (SPADES assembly) (version 2) | ecosystem: Environmental > Aquatic > Thermal... | reverse complement strand
ACTTACTGGAAGGAACATCGAAGGTACATTTGCTCCTTGGATTATTGGCTTACTGGTTGGTAAACACCATTCGGTATCAGCTCAAAAAACAGGGCATCAAACCCCATTGGACAGAAATCATCCGCATGATGTCAACGCAAAAAGGATTCACAACTACGGACAAATATGAACCACGTGAAACGGTGCCTTTCAGAAACTGCACCACGCCACAAACCAACGTGATTGAAATATAGGATGTCCTAAAATACAACCATCAACCCTTTAAGCGACGAAAAATTTGTAGTACCCAAACGCATCCTCCAGAGAGTGTATTAAACTGTATAGCAATAAGTTCAGCGTGATAGGTGGAAAGTTGGGTTAAGCGACGAAAAATTTGTAGTACCCAAACGCATCTGCCAGAGAGTATATTAAACTGTATAGCAATAAATTCAGCTTGATGTTTGGAAAGTTGGGTTAAAACTCCATTTCTCCATTTTGGGGTAAGATTGATTTTATTTTCAGTAAGGGTTTTTGCCACGATGAGAGCTGAACTAATAAACCGGAAAACTTGCGGCACAAAAATGCATAGAAATCAATGTAACTGCCACGAAACAAGGCATTGGATATATCGGGATTGTTTGGGTTCAAAACAACTCTAATTGTTGGTAGGGCACATCAACATCTTTCACTGCTTTCCCCTGAAACAGCTCCATCATTCCAAACTGTTTATCGGTAATTGTCAGGATACCAATATTTCCTTTTTCAGGCAATGAGGCCTTGACCCTTTTTATGTGAACATCTGCATTCTCACGGCTTGGACAATGGCGTAGATAGATGGAAAACTGAAACATGGCAAAGCCGTCTTTCATCATCTTCTTTCGAAAATCCGTATAAATTTTGCGGTCTTTTTTTGTCTCTGTCGGCAAATCGAAAAAAACCATCACCCACATGATTCTATATTCGTTAAATCTATCCAAGGTATTCGTATTTTTAATCCATCGTTGGATAGCTTATTTTTCTTCCCTCACCGCTAAAACATTTATACAGCGAAGCGGTTGTGTGTTGCACCCCTATCATTAACGGGCTTCGTTCTCCTTCAATAACCACATCACATGTGGGTATTTGCAATAATTTTTCCTTCCACGTCTTTGTCAATTCCTGATAAGAACAACCGCTCGCTACTATGCTGCATACGACGTCATCCACGTAAGGACGGTAGGGTTCCATCACATCATCAGCCAAACAATAGGCATTGTAACGGTTGCGATGATGGATTCCAAAGGTGGGCAATAGGCCGGAACTTACCAGGGCACGTGCAACAACCGCTCTTAAGATGGCATATCCGTAATTCAAAAGATGGTTGGGAGGCGCTTCTTCCCGTCCTCGTCGAAAATCAGGAACGGTAGGGAAAAGATTGCCCCAATAGTAAGCAGCCGCCCGTGCCTCATGATTTTCGCTGTCGCCGCTTTTCACTTCATCAGCCCAATAAAGCATGTTTTTGATGTTGACGTTGGTGCGACGCTGCAAGAGGGTTGCTTGATTGGCGATCTTTGCTTTAATGGTTTGTTGCCATAATTGCTTTTTAAGTGGTACTGATGCGGCTATCTGATCATTCCAACGTTCCCGTTGTGTAGTGTTACCCGAAAGCGGCAACAGTAACCCTGCCGGCATTCTATGGCTATCGCACGTAATCACTGCCGTATTATTGTTCAAAAGGCTTTCAAGCAGTCCATGCGTAATGGTGATTTGCTGATGATCGATTACCATCACGCCAATGTCTTCGATGGGGATTGTCACTTCACTTTTTTGCTTAAAGGAGTCGGGTAATGTATCGTTTTTTACAATCTCCGGCAGTTTAACAACCAATTGTTCATCCCGTTTCGATAAGTAAGCCGGATTGCCAAAATAGAGGGTTCTCTTAATCATGGGTTAAGGTGTTTCAAGTTTGACGACTTTCACTTTCTTGCCTTCTTTTTCAACCCATTTTTCATAATAGTTTGTGGCTTTATTGATAACTCGCAGATTTTGTTTGAAACTGACTATAATATTTTCCAATGCGATTTTTGCATCCATTGTAAAGTTATCCCAAGGCTTTTTGAATTCTTTGAAAACATCTCGTTCAACTTGCTTGTTCGTCTTTTTATCAATCCACGTTTCTTTGCTTTTGTTTCTTAACTTGTTTTGTAAATCATATCGTGTAGTTTCAGACTTTGCTGATTGATTGTTGAGCAGATTTACGTGGTCTCTTGTCATACAAGCAATTACTAACGCATCCATTGCGTGATGTCGGTGGTCGATTCGTTTCTTTTCGATTCGCTTTGAATCTATTGGCGAATAATCCACGGGCAAATACTTTTGAAATTGTTCGTTCCAATATGTGAAAGTATTTGTATTGGTCAATTGATTCATTCGTTCAAAACGAGGTAAAATCAAATCATTCCAAACGGCATCCATTCCCCAATCTTTTTTCAAAACAGTGGTAATGTTCCCATTTCCGGGAATAAGATTTTTAGAATTAATTCCATCGTCATCTTTTTCGGCACGAACAAGATTCGATAAAAGTCCTGAAATAAATTTACTTATATAGCGGGTGTCGTTCATTTGTCGAGAAATCATTCCCTCGGGAATTTCATCCAATAAAAGATTTTGACGCTTAGTTTTATTTTTTGAATAATGCTCTTTTACAAACGTTTGATAGGCTTCCTCTGTTAAAATTTCCACCACTTTGCCCATTCCGCATTCCACCTTCTCGCCTTGGTGGTTTTTGATAAACTCCAAACCAAGTTGCTTGTCCTTCAACTGATTTACGGCAGATTCACAAATCACTTTGTTGCTAAAACTGTCGTCAAAATAGCGTGATTTTGGAATGATGTGTTCTATTTGATAATCTTCCGTAAACAAGCGTCCCAACGGTATCATTTGCCCGGTGTAAGGAGAACGATACTTTTGTTCAAGCCACAACTTATAACGCTGTAATTCCGTTTTGCTGGGCTGAGCTGATTTGCTGATTCTAATAATATCTTCGGGCAATTCAATCTTGGAGTTTAACACACCATCTTCGTATATTCTCAACGCATCTTGTTGCATTAAAGAGTAAGGGCGAACATTCTCAACTGCCAATTTCCCATCTGAATTTTCTTTCAACTCATTTAACAAAGCTTTTATGCGCAGGTTTGTTGCTTCGTTACTACTAACAATATTTGTTAACCGTTGTCGTTCTTCGGAGGTATTCTTCATATCACGACCCAATTCAACGTGAATTTCGTTGAAGAAATCCTTTGCCCCTTGTCCATAATGTTTCCAAATATCTCGAACCACCCGCAATGTTTCGGTAACGATTTGTTCAACAATTGGATTACGCAACGAGTGTTGTTTGAAATCTTCAAGGTATTGTTCTAAATCGGTTACCGAATTCCATTTGCCTGCAATATCAGCTTCGGAATGGCGATCATAAACTATATAACTTGCTAACCAAATTGGTAATCCTTGAAAATGAGTATTGTCAGTAAGATTTATAGCCTTTTCTCTGACACGGTTTTTTATAGTTTCATCGTATTCGCCTGAAATTATCTTATCAATTCGGCCTTGCGTTTTACTATCAATAGCATCCCAACACCAATACTTACCGAGTCTCATTAATGGCAGAAGCTTTTTGATGGCCTTTTCTGAATATGCTCCATATTCACTTTTAAAAGGAGGAAAATGCCTAAATTCTTCAACAAATGAATTTTCTTCCAAATGATATTTGTTAGCAAATGATTTTAAAGCTGCTTCATACTCCTTCTTGTCGGTTACCGAATAGATAATGTGCCACAAATGCTGTTCTATTTGAGGAGTAAGAAAGTTGATTGGAACATTTGAAACCTTAACCAATCTTCGTCTGATTTCGTATCCGGTTGTATTGCAGGGATATTTTTTTGATTTATCTTCTTCTTTTTCTTTAGAATCGTCAAAAACATAGTTCCAGCGATATTTTGCAATTTCTTTATCTACTTCTTTGTTAAATGCTGCTGTTTTTGCGCCTGGATATTGTTCTTTCAAAACTGGCGTCAGTAAATGTTTTAAAATGTCTTTATGCCCAACTTCTTTTTGCTCCATCAAAAATTCAAAAAGAGCTACTTTGTCTTCATCGTTCTTTATAAAATGATTTGTAACATCACTATCATCTTCTTTACGGTAAATTTTGAGATTGGACAACCATTGCCACACACGGAATTCTTGATAAAGCGGGTGCGATTTGGGAATAGCCTTCAGATATTCCTTCACCTGATTACCGTCTTTGTCTTTATAAACCCGGTATTCCAACGAACAATTGCCAATGGACGATTTCTGGCTTCGGAGCGGTCGTTGATAAAAAATAATGTCGTCAACAAACAAATGCACAAAATCTCGTTTGCTCAATACGAGTTGTTGAGCTTCATTGTTACGATAAAGTTCGCGTACACAATCATTATACAAATCATCTGTAAATAACTCAGGTTGTAGTTCTATTTGCTTTTTGAGAATGGCTATCAATTCTTCTTTATAAAATTTTCGTTCAATGGTGCGTACCAATTTGCCCCGTATTTTTTGAGAAGGGTTTTGTAATATGTTTTCATAAATGTAAGTTCCAACTGTTTTATTTGATTTATCAATTTCCTGTTCTGTTTTCTTTTTCAGCAATGTCCAGTCGTCCTCACTTGGGGCTCTAAAACTTCGTCTTTCATTTCCTTCTTTGTCCTTCTTTATAGTTCCGTCATCATTTAAGTCGGTAGTAACAATAAAATCGCGAACCTTGTCTTTCCAATCATATAAAGGTATTTTGCTCGAACGACGATAGATCCACCCATTCTCCAAATAAAGTGAATACCAAAGGTCTCCTTTGTTGTTCGGCTTTTCGTCTGCTATTACGTCCACAATTTTTAGCGAGTGAAACTCAACCAATTTATTCAGATTCTCCTCTTCTTCTTCACCACGCAATTGATAATACCCACGCTTTTGATTGAAGTTAAGAATGATCCATGCCAATTCTTCTTTCGCAATCTTTTGGTTCAATGCTTTCTTTCGCAAATAATAAATCGTCCAATCGTACGGAATTCTAGTTTCTTTGCCGTTTGATTTTTTATAAAATAATGAAGGCTGCGATTGTTTGAAATCATTCAGCATTTCTTCAAAAGATTCTTTAAAAATAAATTCTTTATTTTTATAAACAAGTTTTGGCTCCTTTTCGTCTAAGAATTGGCCTAATCGTTTTTCAAAATCAATTTGATTTGCATAATGATCGGGTAAGAATCCCAATATATTTAATACACGGTGTAATCTTTCGCGACGGAGCAGATGTCTTTCTCGAATGCGACGAATTCCCCGATAGCTTGTTCGGGCGGCAGTTTGCGTTTCAAGCGGTTTCCCACCACTAAATGTATCTAACACATCCTGTGTCATAGGAATTATTCTACTTCCCATTCCAAGAATTTCACCTTTCTTAGTATCAAAATCTTGTTGTATCAATGCCCACCCAATGCTATTTGTACCTAAATCTAATCCTAAAATTTTCTTCATAATGCTATATTTTAAGTGCTTTAAAACAGGCATAAAGTTAAAAAATAATATTTTGATCAACAAATTTTTTTTGTATGATTTTTTTGTATATTTTTGCTCCATAATTCTAAAGCAAATCACAATAAGGATTATTCCGTTGTGAAAACATGCAAAGCGGCCTCGCACTCGTGCGGGGTCGTTTTTTTATTGATAATATTAGAGTTTGGGAATGATACCTGAAGCCTAAAGTGAAGGGTATAAAAAAACCTGCAATAAGAAAATTGCAGGTTTTTTGTGATAACAGTACTGAAAAGTCGCCGATTTTTTAATCCTGATTTTAGCTGTAATTATTTGAATGTTTGACTATTGAATGCAGGTGTGCTGTTATCAATAGATCAAAGATACAATTCTGAAAGCAAATCACAACTGTGGTATGGAAATAACACAGGAACGGGCGGCTGTTATCAATAGATCAAAGATACAATTCTGAAAGCAAATCACAACAGCTATGGTTGTTGCACTACCATTTTCAAGGCTGTTATCAATAGATCAAAGATACAATTCTGAAAGCAAATCACAACCAACATGGTGAATTCCGTTTGCGCATTACCGCTGTTATCAATAGATCAAAGATACAATTCTGAAAGCAAATCACAACGCAATGCCTTGCAGGGGGTGAATCAGGAGGGCTGTTATCAATAGATCAAAGATACAATTCTGAAAGCAAATCACAACTGATTTGACGAATGCAAATTTTGCTACAGAGCTGTTATCAATAGATCAAAGATACAATTCTGAAAGCAAATCACAACTTGTTATTTAGTGCATATTTCGTTTTATCGCTGTTATCAATAGATCAAAGATACAATTCTGAAAGCAAATCACAACAATATTCTGCATTTCAATATTATTTTCTTGCTGTTATCAATAGATCAAAGATACAATTCTGAAAGCAAATCACAACAGAGCCAAATTAATAAGAAAAATATCACAGCTGTTATCAATAGATCAAAGATACAATTCTGAAAGCAAATCACAACTAAAAAAATGAGTACAACTTCAATAAATCTGCTGTTATCAATAGATCAAAGATACAATTCTGAAAGCAAATCACAACTGTTCCTTTCATTATTTATGCTGTTTTTTCGCTGTTATCAATAGATCAAAGATACAATTCTGAAAGCAAATCACAACTGTGTTTCGTTAAATTTTCTTGCCACATCTGCTGTTATCAATAGATCAAAGATACAATTCTGAAAGCAAATCACAACTTTAACCGATAGAGATTGTCCGGCTTTGCCGCTGTTATCAATAGATCAAAGATACAATTCTGAAAGCAAATCACAACAAGATGCCAGCGATGGTACTTGTCTTGCAGCTGTTATCAATAGATCAAAGATACAATTCTGAAAGCAAATCACAACAATTCTTCTTTTTGTTTTTCTAAAGTTTTCGCTGTTATCAATAGATCAAAGATACAATTCTGAAAGCAAATCACAACTGATACTCGCAAATTTCAATTATTTTGCGGCTGTTATCAATAGATCAAAGATACAATTCTGAAAGCAAATCACAACAAACGGTTGCTATTAAATTTCCATTATCTAGCTGTTATCAATAGATCAAAGATACAATTCTGAACCAACGGTCACGACCGAAGGGAGTAAAGCAAATCACAACGTCCGTAACCTTATAACTTCTGTCTAATAGGCTGTTATCAATAGATCAAAGATACAATTCTGAACCAACGGTCACGACCGAAGGGAGTAAAGCAAATCACAACAGTCCGTTGTAAATCAAAGTTCAACCGGTTGCTGTTATCAATAGATCAAAGATACAATTCTGAAAGCAAATCACAACATACTGCAAATAATTCAACTATAATTGATGCTGTTATCAATAGATCAAAGATACAATTCTGAAAGCAAATCACAACACAAATCGTCAATCAACGACTATTTATCCGCTGTTATCAATAGATCAAAGATACAATTCTGAAAGCAAATCACAACAAACAATAGCGAGCAAACAACATTCGAGCGGCTGTTATCAATAGATCAAAGATACAATTCTGAACCAACGGTCACGACCGAAGGGAGTAAAGCAAATCACAACATAGCGTTACTACTTGCGTTCGTTGCAATAGCTGTTATCAATAGATCAAAGATACAATTCTGAACCAACGGTCACGACCGAAGGGAGTAAAGCAAATCACAACATGGATTCTGTTTGGCAAAGATTCTCAAGGGCTGTTATCAATAGATCAAAGATACAATTCTGAACCAACGGTCACGACCGAAGGGAGTAAAGCAAATCACAACCATAAATTGATCCGGCATGTCTTGTTCGATGCTGTTATCAATAGATCAAAGATACAATTCTGAACCAACGGTCACGACCGAAGGGAGTAAAGCAAATCACAACTAATACCAAATTAGCATTACCAAATAAAAGCTGTTATCAATAGATCAAAGATACAATTCTGAACCAACGGTCACGACCGAAGGGAGTAAAGCAAATCACAACTGGTAGGATTAATATTCAGTCCTTTTTCTGCTGTTATCAATAGATCAAAGATACAATTCTGAACCAACGGTCACGACCGAAGGGAGTAAAGCAAATCACAACCCGAGGTGAACTTTAATGTATCATTCTTGAGCTGTTATCAATAGATCAAAGATACAATTCTGAACCAACGGTCACGACCGAAGGGAGTAAAACAAATCACAACGGAGATGACTCGGAGATTAAAACATTCTATATTAACAATTTGAACTTTATTATTTTCCTATTGCTTAATGTGGATTTAACTAAAAAGAACGATTACACACTTCTTCAGATGCTTTCTCATTATCGATCAGCTGTACACTTCGCTCCGTCTCACCATTTTGGAAATGTGAGCAAAAACGGATTTCAAAATCGTTGATACACTTCGTCGAAAGGAATTCTCATTCTTTCACCCCAAACGCCGCGTTCATCTCTGATTCCGCAGGAAATAACCATATTGATTTCGGCTCCTACAGGCAAATGTAAGATTCGTTTAACTTTGCGACTGTCAAAACCTTCCATCGGACAAGTGTCATATCTTTCATTGGCCATGGCCAACATAAATGTTTGTGCTGCCAAAGCACACGTTTTATGAACAACGACTCTCATGTCATTTTCAGTTACTTGATGAGGAATAGGCCTGAAAAGCCCCACCACGGTGACAATGATTTTTCGAAAAATGCCTAAAATGCCAAAAAAGCGGGAATATAAAAAAGGCATTACTTTGCCGTAATAGAGTTGTCTGCTTTTGATTCTTTTCTCTTGTTTTTCTTTTGGACTGTGGCGCTGAATGTTTTGAGTTTCCAATTCCATCACTTCTTTTGCTCTTTTTCGGTATAAATCCTGTCTGGTTACGAAAACCACCATTTGTTGCGCGGTAGTAGCTGCTTTCTGGTTAAGACAAGCTGCAGCGAGTTCTTTTAGTATGTCCGGTTGAGTGATGTGATAAAATGCCCAAAGTTGCATATTGGAACTGTTCGGGGCTAAGGTGGCAAGTTCCAGGCAATGTTTTACTTTTTCGGAATCAATGGGAAGATCCTTATAATGTCTTACTGAACGTCTGAAATGGATAATTTCTTCTAATGTCATTTTTATTTGATTTATAATCTGTTACAAAAATTATTGCGTTGCTTTTGTCCGACACGGCCTTTGGACGTATGATCACTTCTTCGCTGTTTGGCTTACCATTCGAACCTGATTAAAAGGTAATTTGCAACGTTTGGCAGAAGGACTTAAAGTCGCACGTTGTGATTACAAAGATAGGGATGGAAAAACAAAAAAAGACCATTGTGTCAAAAAATGGTGTAAACAGCCTCCGATGAAAATTAGAATCAAATTGATATATAAACAGTTATCGTGATAATCCTTCAAAAGCTTTGCTGAACTCTCCCTTAAACAATCGTTCTGAGAGGCCGACCCACATGATCGTTGAGTTCAGAAAAAAGGTGTCATCCACATAAAGAAGCATGTAAATTCTTAAATTTCAGAAAAAGATCTGAACAAAAGCCTTTCCTAAATGATTAATTCTTATATTTGGAATCAAAATACTAAGATTATGAATCCCCAGCCCAATAGTTCCGATTATCTTCCTATTTTAATACAAATTATTGTATCTCTTGCATTTGTGGTGGTAGTGATGTTTATTTCACATTACATTATCAGTAAAAGAAAAAGAGTTCGAACCATCCGGAAAGAAGACAATTTTGAATGTGGCATTGAAATTAAAGGAAACGCACGATTCCCCTTTTCAGTCAAATATTTTCTGGTTGCCATTCTATTTGTATTATTTGATGTGGAAGTCATTTTTTTCTATCCTTGGGCAGTAACGTTTAAAAATATCGGATGGAACGGTTTTTTATACATGATGTTGTTTGTTACCTTATTCCTTTTCGGTTTTTTCTACATCTACAAAAAAGGGGCTTTCGACTGGTATAAAAAAGAGAAATAAGACACGTTACATTTCCAACCCATCATTCAAAAGCAATGAATAGCATCAACGAGAAACCATCCTATCAAGTGGTGGATCCTCCCGAAGGATATAGTTCACCGGGGTTTTTTGCAACCACCTTAGACAAAGCAGTAGGGTTAGCCCGAAAAAATTCGATATGGCCTTTGCCATTTGCCACTTCCTGTTGCGGGATTGAATTCATGGCAACCATGGGAGCCCATTATGATTTAGGTCGTTTTGGGGCAGAGCGACTCAGTTTTTCGCCACGACAAGCCGATTTATTGATGGTCATGGGAACCATTGCAAAAAAGATGGCGCCGGTAGTACAACAAGTCTATGAACAAATGGCAGAACCCCGTTGGGTGCTTGCTGTGGGAGCATGCGCTTCGAGTGGTGGCATTTTTGATACCTATTCGGTATTGCAAGGCATTGATAAAGTAGTTCCGGTTGACGTGTATGTGCCTGGTTGTCCGCCGCGTCCCGAACAAATCATTGAAGGATTTATGAAAATACAGGAGCTGGTGGCTCACGAATCCTTACGTCGTCGATACAGTCCCGAGTACATTGCCTTGCTCAAAAGCTACGGCATTCAACTTGATAATAAGTACACTCATGGATTATAATACGCTGACAGAACACTTGAAAGAACAATTTGGAGCAGCCATTTTGGAGATCGATCCCACAGCGGATATTTTCACGATGGTAGTGGAATCAGATCAAATCAAACCCATCATTGCGTTTTTGAAAGAACAGGAACATTTTGATTTTCTGACTGATCTATGTGGCATTCATTATCCGGATCAACCCAAAGAACTGGGAGTGATTTACCATCTTCATCATTTGAAAGAACGAAAACGAATTCGCATCAAAGCCTTTGTCAGCAAGGATCATCCATATATTGACAGCATCGTTCCACTTTTTTTGGCTGCCAATTGGATGGAGCGAGAGACTTATGATTTTTATGGCATTCAATTTTTGGGGCATCCTAATCTAAAACGTATTTTGAATGTGGAATACCTCGATTATTTCCCGATGCGAAAAGAGTATCCATTAGAAGATGATACAAGAACAGATAAAGATGATCGTTTTTTTGGAAGATAATCTACGCAACGAAAGCTGTTTTTAGGTGACGATTTTCGAAGGGACTTCAAAAAAAATAAATGAATCACGCATGAATAATACAACCAAACATAAAAAGGCATCCAAAACAAAGATTCACGTTGATCAGGCGCCATACAACACCTTAAACCTTGGACCAACCCACCCTGCTACGCACGGTGTTTTTCAAAACATTTTGAAAATGGATGGAGAAATCATTGTGGATGCGGAGCAGACCATCGGATATATTCACCGCGCATTTGAAAAAATTGCCGAACGACGTCCGTATTACCAAATTACGCCTTTGACGGATCGCCTCAACTATTGTTCATCACCGCTTAACAACATCGGCTGGCATATCGCTGTCGAAAAACTTCTTGGCGTTGAAACCAACAAACGGATCGATTACATGCGCATCATTGTGATGGAATTGGCGCGAATTTCAGACCATTTGATCTGCAACAGCGTCACGGGTGTTGACAGTGGAGCCTTAACCGGTTTTGTTTATGTATTTCAAGAACGGGAAAAGATTTACGAAATCTACGAAGAGATGTGTGGTGCCCGCATGACGACCAATTTGGGACGTGTAGGAGGCTTTGATCGAGATTTTTCACCAACGGCTATTAAGAAACTGCGCGAATTATTGACCCATCTTCCCAAGGTGCTGGAGGAGTTTGAAACGCTTTTGTTGCGCAACCGTATTTTTATGGATCGTACCATCGGCGTTGGTCCAATGTCAGCAGAACGCGCTTTGAATTACGGTTTTACCGGACCGCTCCTTCGTGCTGCCGGCGTGGATTACGATGTGCGCGTGCATGAACCTTATTCATCTTACAATGATTTTGATTTTATTGTTCCCGTCGGGCAACATGGAGACACGTACGATCGATTTTGTGTGCGACAAACCGAAATGTGGGAAAGCATTAAGTTGATAAAGAATGCATTAGAAAACATGCCGGAAGGAAAGTTTAATACAGAAGTGCCAGCCTTTTATCTGCCTCCCAAAGAAGAGGTTTACAGTAAAATGGAGCCGCTGATCAATCATTTCAAACTCATCATGGGTGAGATTGACGTTCCCCAAAAAGAGGTTTATTCTGCTGTGGAAGGAGCTAACGGAGAACTGGGCTTTTATGTGGTAGCCGACGGAGGACGAACACCCTATCGATTGCATTTCAGGCGTCCCTGTTTTGTATATTACCAGGCATACCCTGAAATGATTAAAGGATCGAATATTTCCGATGCCATTTTAACCATGAGCAGCATCAATATTATTGCAGGCGAATTGGATGCATAACCGTAAACTGATCCATCAAAAATTCATCAAACCAATGTAACATCTAAAACGGGTTTTGTCCCGTAAAGCATAAATCAGACAACAATCATGAGCGATCGTCATTTTTATCATAAATTATACGTCAAGAAAAACAATCCCGTTGCGTTCACTCCCGAGACGCTCGAACGCATTGACGTCATCCGTTCGCATTATCCGGCAGATCAACAAAAATCAGCCTTGATTCCGATTCTTCAAATTGCACAAGAAGAATTTGGCGGAAGCTTAAACGTTGACATCATGGATTATGTAGCCAATTTATTGAGCATCACGCCCATTGAAGTGTATGAAGTGGCTACGTTCTATTCCCAATTTTATCTTGAACCACAAGGAAAATATGTGATCGAAGTGTGTCAAACCGGCCCATGTGCCATGTGCGGTGGCGAAGATGTGATGCACTATCTGGAAGAAAAGCTCCATATCAAAGTGGGCGAGACAACCGATGACGGGCTGTTTTCGCTCAAAGCCGTAGAATGTTTGGGCGCTTGCGGATCAGCGCCGGTGATGCAAATCAACACGGAATTTTACGAATACATGAATTTGGAGAAAATTGACGAAATCATTGATCAATTGCGACGAGAAAGTGAAATGCCTAAACCGGAGAATTTGACATGGAAAGTAAGATTATCTTAGAACACATTGAAATACCCAACATACGTCAGTTCGAAGTTTACAGGCAACATGGCGGTTATCAGTCCGTTGAAAAGGCATTGAAAACCATGACGCCCGACGAAGTGGTCAATGAAGTAAAACTTTCGGGATTGCGTGGACGAGGTGGCGCAGGGTTTCCAACAGGATTAAAATGGAGTTTTATTGACAAAAAAAGCAATAAACCTCATTATCTTGTTTGCAATGCAGACGAAAGCGAACCCGGCACCTTCAAAGACCGTTATTTGATGGAGCACATTCCGCATCGACTGATTGAAGGAATCATTTGTGCTTCCTACGCACTGGAAGCACACACGGCCTATATCTATGTCAGAGGGGAATACAAATACATTGTCGGCATTTTAAACGAAGCCATCAAGGCGTGTTATCAACATCATTTGTTGGGCAAAAACATTTTGGGAACCTCTTATGATTTGGATGTTTATGTGCATTGCGGAGCCGGAGCATACATTTGCGGAGAAGAAACGGCTCTGCTCGAATCGTTGGAAGGCAAACGCGGCAATCCTCGTCTGAAACCTCCTTTTCCCGCAGTGAAGGGACTCTATGAATCACCAACAGTGGTCAATAATGTGGAAACATTGGCCAACATCGGATGGATCGTTCAACATGGCGGGGAGCGGTTTTCGCAAATCGGTATTGGTAAAAGCACCGGTACCAAATTGATTTCAGCCTGCGGACACATTCATCATCCCGGCGTATATGAAATTGAACTTGGACTTCCCGTCGAAGAATTCATTTATAGCGAAGCGTATTGCGGCGGCATTCGTGACGGGAAAGAATTAAAAGCCGTAGTTCCCGGCGGATCATCCGTTCCAATTCTACCCAAATCATTGATTCTGAAGACAGCCAAAGGCGAGCCACGCTTGTTGAGTTATGAGTCGCTGGCCGACGGAGGTTTTGAAAGTGGTTCCATGTTAGGATCAGGCGGATTTATTGTGTATGATGAAGACGATTGCATTGTTCGCAACACCTATAATTTTTCACGGTTTTATCATCACGAATCATGCGGACAATGCTCTCCGTGTCGTGAAGGTACAGGCTGGATGGACAGCGTGCTTTATCGAATTGAACACGGAGAAGGACGCATGAAGGATATTGATTTGCTGGTCAGCATTTCATCGCATATTGAAGGCAACACGATTTGTCCGCTCGGTGATGCGGCAGCATGGCCCGTAGCAGCCGCCATTCGACATTTTCGCGATGAATTTGAATTTCATGTCAATCATCCCGACATAGTACGCAACGTCAAGCATGGTTCGTTGTTAAAATATCAAAAAGTGTAATCTTTATGCTCAAAGTAACTATTGATAATCATACGATTGAAGTAGAAGAAGGAACGACCATTCTTCAGGCAGCCCGATTAATCGGTGGCGATATAGTGCCACCCACCATGTGTTACCATTCAAAAATTGACAATACCGGCGGGAAATGCCGTACCTGCATGGTCAAAGTGGTGCAAGGTTCGGCCAAAGATCCGCGGCCAATGCCAAAATTGGTAGCCTCGTGCAGGACAGAAGTCATGGATGGAATGGTGGTGCAGAACATCACCTCACCCGAAGTAGTAGAAGCACGCAAAGCCGTGGTTGAATTTTTATTGATCAATCACCCGTTAGATTGTCCCGTGTGCGATCAGGCCGGAGAATGCGATTTACAAAATTTGAATTATAAACACGGATCACCCGAGTCACGTTTTGAAGAAGAAAAACGCACGTATGAGCCAATAGACATCGGATCGCTCATCCAATTTCATCCCAATCGGTGCATTCTGTGTTATCGTTGTGTCTATTTGGCAGATCAATTAACCGATAAACGGTTGCACGGTGTGTTGTATCGGGGCGATCGTTCGGAAATTTCAACCTTCATAGAACAAGCCATTGAAAATGATTTTTCAGGCAACTTAATTGATGTATGTCCCGTTGGAGCCTTGACGGATAAGCCGTTCCGGTTCAAAAACAGAGTTTGGTTTCTCAAACCGATGGATGCGCATCGAGCATGCAGCAAATGTTCAGGGAAAGCAACCCTTTGGATGAGAGGGAATGAAATCTATCGGGTCACAGGTCGTCGCAATCAATACGGAGAAGTGGAGGATTTCATTTGCAATGAATGTCGTTATGAAAAATTGGATCCAAACGAATGGATCATCGAAGGGCCAAGAAAGATTGAATCCTCCTCGGTGATCAACCAAAACCATTATACCAAGCTCATCAAACCACACACAATCAAACCGTTAAAAGGCACCATGGAATAATATGAACGTTTACATTCTTTTCAAAACCGCATTAATCGTTGTCATTCTGCTCATCAGTTTAGTGATTGCTATGTATGCTACGCTGATAGAACGAAAAATTGCCGGCTATTTTCAAGATCGTTTAGGTCCAAACAGAGCCGGGCCATGGGGAATTCTTCAGCCGGTTGCCGACGGTGTGAAATTATTCTTTAAGGAAGAATTCATGCCGATGACTGCCGACAAATTTTTATACATCTTAGGCCCTTCGCTGACGATGTTTGTAGCGTTGCTCGGCAGTGCCGTTATTCCTTGGGGAGGTTCGCTGGTGATCGGCGATAAAACATTTCCGTTGCAGGTGACCGATGTCAACATAGGCATTCTTTACATTTTTGCCGTTACGTCCATTGGCGTTTATGGCATCATGATCGGAGGCTGGGCCTCCAACAATAAATATGCCCTGATGGGAGCAGTGCGTTCCGCCTCGCAAATGATCAGCTATGAGCTGGCTATGGGCATGTCGATCATTGCCGTTGTCATGACCACCGGATCGATGAATTTATCTTCCATCGTAGCCGGTCAGCATGGTTTTCACTGGAATATCTGGTATCAACCCATTGGATTTTTGGTTTTTTTGATCAGTGCCTTTGCCGAATGTAACCGAACACCGTTTGATTTACCCGAAGCCGATTCGGAACTGATTGGAGGATATCATACCGAGTACAGCTCAATGAAATTAGGTTTTTATCTTTTCTCGGAATATATTAACATGTTTGTTTCATCTGCCGTTATTTCAACTCTTTATTTAGGAGGATACAACTTTCCGTGGATGGATCATACAGGCCTTTCCGCCAATTTGTTAGCATTGGTTGAAGTAGCCGTCTTCTTTGTTAAAATCAGCTTTTTCATGTTTTTATTCATGTGGGTTCGATGGACGCTGCCACGTTTCCGCTACGATCAGTTAATGCGATTTGGCTGGAAAGTATTGTTGCCTTGGGCGATGGTTAACATGATTGTGACCGGAATCTTTTATCACCTGTTCAACCATTGAAAAACCGTTCACCAATAAGTGCCAAACGATGAAAAGAAGGTTTCGGGAAAGAAAATTCATCAAAACAAACAAAACAGCTCATGAAGGATCAACAAGACTTTGACATAAGACTCACTACCCGATCAAAAATGGTATCGAAGAAACGAATGACGTTTTGGGAACGTATGTACCTTCCAGCCATCGTCAAAGGGATGTATGTTACGTTTACGCATTTGTTTCGAAAAAAAACAACCATTGAGTATCCAGAAGTAAAACGGCCGGTGTCGCCCATTTACAGGGGCATGCACGTATTGAAACGCGATGAGCAAGGGCGTGAACGCTGCACGGCATGTGGACTTTGTGCCTTAGCATGTCCGGCCGAAGCCATCACGATGATTGCCAAAGAGCGATTAGAAAGTGAAAAACACCTCTATCGCGAAGAAAAATACGCAGCCGTTTATGAAATTAACATGCTACGTTGTATTTATTGCGGCGATTGTGAAATGGCATGTCCCAAAGAAGCCATTTTTCTGACCGAACGTTTTGTGCCGAGTGAAGTAAGTCGCACCGATTTTATTTACGGAAAAGACAAATTGCTTGAGCCCATTGACGCAAGAATCGATGTGTCCAAAAGGCAAACACCTGAAGTATTGGCTTTCAAAAAGGATAAAACGAAACTCCATAATCAATAAAAAAACCATGTTTCAACTGTATCTTTTTATATTTTTAAGCGTTTTGGCGTTGTGGTCAGCTTCCATGGTATTGATTACCAAAAATCCCGTTCACAGTGTCCTCTACTTAACCCTTACTTTTTTCACATTAGCGGGACATTATATTCTGCTGAATGCACAGTTTTTGGCTGTTGTTCACGTGATTGTGTATGCGGGAGCCATCATGGTACTGTTTCTGTTCACGGTGATGTTGCTGAATCTGAACAAGACAGGCCAATTTTCAAAAAGCACTATCACAAAATGGATGGCTGTCATTGCCGGAGGGTTGCTTTTTGTTGTGCTTGTGGCTTCCGTCAAAACGACCGATTTAGTGATCAACATCAATCCGAATTTAAGTCAATCAGGGTTAGTCAAAAACCTTGGAAATGTATTATTCACCGAATATTTATTGCCGTTTGAATTATCGTCGGTCCTCTTTCTTTCGGCCATGGTCGGGGCTGTCATGTTAGGAGATAAACATAAAAAATAACCGCATGGAAACTATCATTCAACCTCTTCAAACCATTCCGTTGATGTATTACATCATCTTTTGTTCAGCGCTGTTCAGCATTGGCGTGATCGGCATTTTGGTAAAACGCAATGCGCTGACCATTTTTATGTCCATTGAGTTGATGTTAAATTCAGCCAATATATTGCTGGCTGCGTTTTCAGCCTATCGCAACGACTCGTCGGGGCAACTATTTGTATTTTTTATCATGGTCGTAGCCGCCGCCGAAATTGCTATCGGATTGGCTTTATTAATCAGCATCTATCGATCTTCACATTCTATTGATATTCATATTCTAAATCGATTGAAATGGTAACGACAACCCTTAACGACATGCAATGGATGGCAACGTGGTTGTTGCTTTTTCCACTCATCGGTTTTCTGACTGTCGGTTTGTTTACAAAACGAATGGCTCCGAAATGGGCAGGCATTCTGGCCTCTGCCTTTGTCTTTTTTAATGTTATCATCACGTTTGTGTTGTGGTCATACATCAACACCACGCATCAATCATTCCAATTCAATTTGTTTGAATGGATTCAGTTTGGCGCCATCTCTGTTCCGTTTTCCGTCTCCATTGACTCACTCACCATCGTGATGTTATTTGTGGTGAATGTCGTCGGATGGCTTATTCATGTCTATTCCATCGGATACATGCGCCACGACGAAGGCATTCATCGTTTTTTTTCGTACATGAATCTATTTATTTTTTTCATGTTGATTTTGGTGATGAGTTCCAATTACCTCATGTTATTCATCGGATGGGAAGGCGTGGGTCTTTGCTCGTACCTGCTGATCGGATTTTGGTACAAAGATCACTTAAACAATAATGCAGCCAAGAAGGCATTCATTATGAATCGCATCGGTGATTTAGGATTTCTCATCGGTATTTTCATGATGTTCCACACCTTTAAAACGCTCGACATTCAAACGATTGCCGGCGCTGCCACGACAATGCCGTCAGGCAACACCGCTTTACTGATCATTACCCTTGGATTGTTGATGGGCGCTATCGGGAAAAGTGCACAAATTCCGCTTTTCACATGGTTGCCCGATGCCATGGCGGGCCCAACTCCCGTTTCAGCACTTATTCATGCTGCTACCATGGTTACGGCAGGCGTTTACTTAATTGCTCGCTCCAGTGTCATTTTTGTACTATCGCCCGTGACCATGCATCTCATTTTGATCATCGGACTACTGACAGCTTTGATCAGTGGGTTGATTGCCATCTATCAACATGACATAAAAAAAATATTAGCCTACTCAACCGTGAGCCAGTTGGGTTTTATGTTTATTGCGCTTGGGCTGGGTTCATTCACCGGAGCCATGTTTCATTTAACGATGCATGCGTTTTTCAAAGCATTGCTTTTTATGGCAGCTGGCAGTGTCATTCATGCGCTGAATCAGGAACAAGACATCCGAAACATGGGCGGACTAAAGAACAAAATTCCGTTGACATTTTTTCTCTTTCTTATCGGAACACTCGCTATTTCGGGCATTCCTCCTTTTGCGGGATTCTTCTCCAAGGAATACATTCTTTCGGCAGCTTATGAACAAAGCACGTTGATGGGAGTGATCACCACCATCATTGCGCTGTTGACGACCCTTTATATGTTTCGACTTTTGTTTGCAGTGTTTTATGCGCCGGAAAGCCCAAAAGTTCAATCGGAAAAACATATCCATGAATCGCCTTGGGTGATGACCATTCCTATGATGGTTTTAGCTTTGTTATCGCTCGTTGGGGGCTTTGTCCAAATGCCGGCATCATTTAATGATATCAATCTGTTTTCGAACTACCTTGCTCCTGTGTTTGCCACAGCAACCCAATTGAATCATGCTGTCTATCAACCCCTCGGTACCACTTTTGAGTGGATGACACTGACCATTCCACTACTAATCATCGGATTACTCATTATCTGGATGTATATGCTTTTTGCCAAAAAATCAATCACTGATCACCTTTCTTTTTGGGAAAAGATCATGGCACGCAAATTTTACTTTGACGAACTCTATCAAATCACCGTGGTGCGCCCCATGATGAGCCTATCAAAATTCTTCCGTGAATTCATTGATGAAAAAGTGATTAACCGATTGATCAACTCGATAGGAAATGATACCCTGCTGATAGGCGAAAAATTACGTTTGATTCAGACAGGAAACATTGGTTTCTATCTTATCATTATGGTTTTCAGTATTCTGGCAATTCTAATTATTAACTTTATTCGATAGCTTCATGTTGATTCTCTTTTTAATCATACTGCCGCTTCTCACTTCGTTGATGCTCTTTGCCGTCAAATCAGGTGAGGTGAGTAAACGATTGGCGACGATCATATCCGTAATCTTATTCATTGTGTCCATCATTGGAGGATTTGAGGTGTGGACTATGCCACAAACCGGATTAACAGCCACCATTGATTTGCAATCATCCTTGGGCATTATGCTTGACTTTAGGATGGATGGGCTTTCGGTTCTATTTGTTATTCTCACGACGTTGTTAGTGCCAATCATCGTGGCATCCACGTATCGAAACGAACAACGATCTTCATCCTTTTATGCATTGATTTTATTAATGCAAAGTTCGTTAATCGGTGTATTTACAGCTTCCAATCTGCTTTTATTTTATATTTTTTGGGAATTTACGCTACTCCCTATTTTCTTTATCACCGCACGCTGGGGCGGAAAAAACGCTAAAAAAGTCAGCCTTAAGTTTTTGATATACACCATTGTGGGAAGTTTTTTCATGTTAGTAGCCATTCTTTATCTTTACACACAGACTCCCGCCCCGCATTCCTTCAGTTTCAATGCTATCTACCAACTCCATCTTTCCTACAGCGCTCAACTGTTGGTTTTTTTAGCATTCCTGTTGGCTTTTGCCATCAAAATACCATTATTCCCATTTCACTCGTGGCAACCTGAGACATACAATGTTTCGCCCGTTCAAGGATCGATGCTTTTAGCCGGTTTGATGTTAAAGATGGGACTTTATGGAATCATCCGGTTTTTACTTCCTCTCAGTCAACAAGTGCTTTACAACGGATCGACCCTTGTGCTGTCCATTATTTTAATAGGTGTGCTTTATGGCGGAATCATTGCCATTACGCAGCCAAATCTAAAAAAAATGATTGCTTTTGCTTCTCTTGCTCATGTGGGATTGATTGCATTAGGCCTATTCTCGAACAATCCATACGGCATAGAAGGAGGCATATTACAGTCGTTCTCACACGGTGTCAACATTGTAGGCTTTTTTCTTTGCTACGCGGTCATTGTGAAACGGACAAACACCGATTCCATCAGTCAATTAGGAGGAATTGCACATCAAGCGCCCCGTTTTGGCATTGTTTTTATGATCATTTTGCTGGCAAATATTGCACTGCCGCTTACGAATAGTTTTGTAGGCGAATTTCTCATACTGTTAGGACTTTTTACTGCCAACAAGATAATCGCCTCTTTAGCAGGATTAACCATCATTATCGGAGCCGTTTATATGTTGCGAATGTATCAAAGAATTATGTACGGAGTGAAGCAACCGGCCACAGAACATTTTGCCGATTTAACGCTGAAAGAAATGATGCTGTTTACTCCCATTCTAATCGCTATCTTTTTGATCGGAATTTATCCGTCCTTTATTTTAACCATGCTTCAAAACGTAGTTCATTAACAAAAAAAACGAGCATACATGTACACCATTATCGCCATATCCATCACAGCCATAGCCGTTCTGCTTTTAGGCGTCTTTCATGTCAAGAAATTGCTGCTTCCGCTGATTTTTATCGGATTACTAATCGCACTAATTGTCAATGCATTGGGATGGAACGAACCCGTTCATTTTGTTCAAAACATGTATCTGAACGATCATTTCACCATTGCGTTCAATGCGTTGCTGATTATTTCAACCGGCTTGGTTTTTATGTTTGCATCCGGTTATTACCATGCCGTGACCAAACCCAACGAAGCGATCTATTCCTTGATGCTTTTCTCGTTGATTGGAGGATTGATGATGACGGCTTTTGAGAATCTGGTGATCTTATTTTTAGGCATTGAGACCCTTTCGTTGTCGCTCTATCTTTTGGCAGGCAGTAAAAAAACAGATCGCTATTCGAATGAGGCTGCGATGAAATATTTTTTAACCGGATCCGTTGCTTCGGCTTTTTTGCTTTTCGGCATTGCTTTTGTGTATGGTGCATCCGGCACTTTCAACATGGACGAACTACACGGATACATTCTTCAACATCAAATGAACATTCCGGTGATGTTTTCCATGGGTCTTGCTTTGATCGGCGTTGGATTTATCTTTAAGATTGGTGCTGTTCCTTTGCATTTTTGGGTTCCCGATGTTTATCAAGGATCGCCCACCCTCATCACCGCCTTCATGGCAACGGTTGGAAAAATAGCTGCTTTTGCCGCCATCTTTCGTTTTATCAGCACCAGTTTAGTTGAAATAGATCATTTGTGGGAAACCACGTTGGTTGTCATCTCCATTTCAACCATTTTGTATGGAAACTTTGCTGCCTTATATCAAAAAAACATCAAACGGATGATGGCATACTCTGCCATTGCTCATGCAGGCTACATGTTGATTGCGATGATTGCGATTCGAGGAAATACGGCTGGAATTCTATTACTCTATGCCACAGCCTATTCGTTGGCAACGATCATTGCATTTAGTGTCTTGATCATGGTAAGAAAACAGACCGGATCTTATTCATTAAACTCATTTCAAGGATTTGGGAAAAAATATCCCTTAGCCGCATTTTCCATGACCATCGCTATGCTTTCATTGGCCGGTATTCCTCCTTTCATCGGTTTCTCTGCAAAATATCAATTGTTTGCATCAGCCATTGAACAAGGTTATGTAGGATTAGTCATTGTAGCCATTGTGGGATCTATGGTCAGTGTTTATTACTATTTGAAACCTGTAGCTGCTATGTATTTTGTCCATACCGAGCAAGAAATGTCCACTCCTTCAGTCCTGCTTCGCACGCATCAGCTTCTTGTCTTTTGCATTGCGATCATCTTAATTATTGTAAGCATCTTGCCTGCATTCATCATGCATATCATTTGACGATTCCTCATCACGGTGTGATGTGATTTCTTTGTTCGACCAAGACACGTTGCATGAAATCAAACACAAAGCATGGGAATGAATGAACGACTTCAACTTATTACATCATAGGCTCCAAAAAAAGCAGATCTCCTTATTCATGGGAAATCTGCTTTTTTTGGCACAACAAAATGGGGAGAATAAAACAGATTGTTTATTCAACGATTAAATTCCAGTGATATACATCCGGTTCATCGCCATATTGAATGGCTCGTAACTTGTGATACAGTTTGGTGCACACCGGACCGGCTTCTCCGTTTTTGGAAAAAGAATAGGAAACGTTGGCATCCAGATCATCAATACGTTCAATCGGACTGATGACGGCAGCAGTGCCACAAGCGCCGGCTTCCTCGAAGGTACTCAGTTCCTCAACAGGAACACGCCTTTTTTCCACCTTCATTCCCATGTCTTGAGCCAATTGCATTAAACTTTTATTGGTAATGGAAGGCAAAATAGAAGTTGATTCCGGAGTAATATACGTATTCTCACGAATTCCAAAGAAATTAGCCGGACCGCATTCATCAATGTATTTCTTTTCTTTGGCATCAAGGTATAAAACGGCAGAATAGCCCATGGCATGAGCCTTTTCTCCGGGCAACAGTCCGGCAGCATAATTTCCGCCCACTTTATACGTTCCTGTTCCTAATGGCGCTGCTCTGTCATATTGACGGAGGATGACCATGGGCGTTGGTTTGAATCCTTCTTTGAAATAAGGACCAACGGGAGTCACAAAAATCAAAAATAAATATTCATTGGCCGGTTTCACTCCCACCTGAGGCGAAGTTCCTATCAATAAAGGACGAATATAAAGCGAAGCACCCGTTCCGTAAGGAGGAACAAAACGCTTGTTCATCATCACAGCTTTTTTTACAGCTTCAATAAACAACTCTTCAGGTAATTTCGGCATCATGATGCCATCACACGTATGTTGCAACCGTTTGGCATTTTCATCGGGTCGAAAAACACGAATTTTGCCATCCTTTCCCATAAAAGCTTTCAACCCTTCAAAAGCTTCTTGTCCGTAATGCAAACTTGTTGCAGCCATGTGAACGGAAATAAAAGGATCCGATGAAACTTCTAAATGTCCCCATCGGCCGTCTTTGTAGGTGCAACGAACATTATAATCTGTTGGTATAAAACCAAAGGTCAACTCCGACCAATTAAGTGTATTCATACAAAAAATGTTCAAAAAATTTATAACAAAGATAGTTCTTTTTTGTGATGATCAATCGAAGAAAGACAAGAAATCGATTTGCTGTTTTTTTTATCCTAACATCAAATGGGTTCGATTACACACAACCTCAGAGATGGTTTCCTGAACGCAAAAAAAATCAAGTAAAAATCATCCGATGGATTGTTTCCGTTCACTAAACTGTACTGCTCCTTTCCTTTCACCATGGGAAAAGCATCAACAAAAGATGTTTGGCCGGATTCAAGGGAACCGTTTTAAAAACAAGTGACAGCATAAAAAAGTTGACATCAATGGCGTTGTAGAACCCTTAAATGAAATTTTATGCTTATTTTTGTAATGTCATCAGACCGATGTTGATAAGGACAACCGTTCAACAACTTAAAAAGCCTGTTGATTCAAAAAACAGCATGCAGCTCCATTTATTCACTCAAATCGTTTATATTCCTTTTATCTTTTAATCCCGACAAAATCTTTCATTATGCAAAAGCATGGTATTTTATTGATACTATTGGTTTTATCGTTTCATATGGTGGGACAGACATTGAAGGAAGCACAAGACGCATACAATCAACAACGCTACACGGATGCGGTAAAAATGTTTCAAGTTCTTGCCAAACGAATGCCATACGACGCCAGAGTCAATTACGGGTACGGCATGAGTCTGGCAAAAACAGGTCAAGAGGAAGAAGCAATTTCATATCTGAAGAAAGCCGTCAACAAGAAATTTTATGCCGCATATGGACCGTTAAGCGAGCTCTATTTCAAAAATTACTATTTTCAACAAGCGGTCAACACAATTCAAGCCTATTTAGCGTTACCAACCATTTCAGCAGCAGACACAAAAAAATATTCAGCCCTGCTTATCAAGGCAAAATTAGGAGCTGATATGATTCAACATGTTGAATCAGTGACAATTGTTGACAGTCTGCAAGTGGACAAAAAAGATTTTTTCAAGCAGTATCACTGTTCAAAAGATCTCGGTACCATTTTTCACTCCAGCGATTTATTTCACCAAGAACCTTCGGATCTGTTAGGTTATGAGTCACAACGTGGAAATCGCATCATTTTTGCTGATTCGTTACATGGTAAAGCTCAATTATACAGCATGTTTCAAATGACAGACGGATGGAGTGATCCCACTCCGTTAAGCAGTGTGGTCAACGACTACGGGACAGCTTTAAACGATCCTTTTTTGGCTTCCGACGGAGTTACCCTCTATTTTGCAGCCAAAGGCGATCACTCTTTGGGAGGTTACGATCTGTTCATCACTCGCTACAATTTACGAGACAACAGCTATTTTCAACCTGTCAATTATGGCATGCCGTTCAATTCCATTTATAACGATTATCTCCTTGTTGTGGACGATGTGAATAACATTGGCTGGTTTGCAACAGATCGTTTTCAACCAACCAATAAAGTGATGATTTACACCTTTATTCCCAACGCAGCACGCACTCCGATACAAAGCACCGATTCCGATTACATTCGACGCGCAGCACAACTGAAAACCTACAAATTGGGAAAGATGCCGACCCTTCATGCGCCTATTTTGATCGATACCACCCTCAACACCAAAACCAATAATGCATCCAACATCCAATTTGTGGTGAATGACACACTCACTTACTCATCACCGGATCAATTTAAAAGTCCGCAAGCCCGACAGCTTTTTTTACAGGCAGACAGTTTGAAAAAACAAATTGACCAAATTGAAACAGAATTGGAAAACAAACGCCAGGCGTTTGCACAAGCACAAACACAAAATGAACGATTAACATTAGAACCACAGATTATTTCGCTCGAACAGCAAGTAATTGGACTGCGACCCAAACCATTGGAATTGATCAATAATGCACGAGATATTGAAAACAAAGCGTTACAGGAATCGAAAAAGTAACCGTCGATGCATCATTGCTTTGCCTTGTTGGTGAGACTCATGATTCAAAATCAAAAAACGAATCTTGTTTGATCAAAAGACAACATGGACTGTTGATTTGTCATTCCCTTATGGACGTTAATCATTGCCAATGAACTTTTCACAACACATTTTGACCCGCGTAAGTCAGTTTATGGCATCGCATCCGTTTCCTCCAATAGGGAGTAAAATCATTGTCGGCGTAAGTGGCGGCGCTGATTCGACTGCCTTGTTACATATATTGAACACGTTGGGCTTTGAATGCATCGTTGCGCATTGCAATTTTTGTTTGCGTGGCGATGAGTCAGATCAAGACGAGCGCTTTGTGAAAGAAATGACCACTTACATGAAGCTCCCGCTCCACACCGTGACGTTTAACACCAAAGCCGAAGCCGAAAAACGATCCATATCCATTGAAATGGCGGCACGAGCCTTACGCTACGAGTGGTTTGAAACGCTTCGACTCTCCGAAAACGCCCAAGCCATTGCCATCGGACATCATGCTGACGATGCCATCGAAACTTTTTTTATCAATCTCATCAGAGGAACCGGCTTGCGCGGACTGAAGGGAATTGATCCGGTCAGTCGCAACATTATCAGACCATTACTATGCATTACCCGTCACGATATTGAAAGGTATTGTCAGGAAAATCGTCAAAACTATCGCATTGATTCGACCAATCACGATGAAGCCATTATGCGCAATAAAATTCGCCACCGTGTCATTCCTCTGTTGGAAGAGATGAATCCATCGTTTCGGCAAACCATGCAAAAAAACATCAAAGCCTTAGCCGATGCCTTTTCGATGATCAATGATCAACCAGAAGCTGCACCATGGATCATTCTCAAAGGTCAAACCAAGTATTTAAATATTGACACGCTATTGCAACAACCCAATCCGTCATTCATTCTCTTTGAACGGTTGCACCCCTACTCTTTCAATACGGCTACCATCGAACTAATATTGAAGCATTTGAATGCCCGTTCCGGAAAACAATTTTTTTCAGCCTCACATCGTTTGATCAAAGACCGAAATCGCCTCATTTTGACGCCCATCCGAAAAGAAGCAGAAAAGACCATGACGATTGAAGCTCCCAATTCGATCTTAATGATCGACGAACAGCTCAACATCCATGTTTCAGCTCCATTGGAAGATCAACCTGCATCTTTTGAAAAAACCAATCGACTCATTTACGTCGATGCCGATAGCATAAGCTTTCCGCTGCAAATTCGACATCCAAAACAAGGCGATTATTTTTATCCGTTAGGCATGAAAAACAAAAAAAAATTGAGCGACTATTTTATTGATCACAAATGGGATTTGCTCCAAAAAGAAGAAGCTTGGTTGTTGTGCTCCAACGATCAAATTGTCTGGATCATCGGTGAACGATTAGACAATCGATTTAAACTCACGAAACAGACGAAATCGTTCATAAAAATTGGAATTTTATGACACATTGCAGGATAAAAGAAAAAATATAGTATCTTTGCAACGCAAAATCAAAGAGAACTTCTTTTCTTGCATCCATCATTCACAATCCATTTAGTTTGCTAAAATCATCAAATACGGAATTCCAATACAAGTCCGACGTAGCATCAAAATATGCTCGGATATTACACTTATCTTTAAATTTTTATGTATAACATTTCAGAACTCAGAGACAAAGACCTTATTGAGCTAAAAAAAATCGCGTCCGAACTGAACATCAATCGTCTTGACTCGTATCCTAAAGATGAGCTGATCTATCGCATTTTAGACGAGCAGGCTATTTCCAAAGCAGCCGAAAACAAAGACGTGACACCGGAAACAGATCAGTCACAGAAAAAGCGGAATCGCGTAAAAATGGCGAAACAACATCCCACTGCACAAGCCGAAAAGCCTAAATCGAGTGCGGTGAATGAAAATGGCACCAAACAGTCCAAGGAAATGGCCACTCCATCTCAAGGTCAAAACACCACTGATCAACCCGCCCAAAAAGAAGAAGTTGCTGCTTCTCAACCCGCCAACCCCTCACAACAACATTTTTCAAAACAAAACAAAGGGAAAAAGAAAAATAATCAGAAAAAAGGTGCCACGGTTTCACAGCCTGAAATAGTTTCTAAACAACACATCAAAGACGACGATCCGTTGTTGAAAGAAGCCATCGATGAAGAATCTGAAATCATTGAAAATGAAGAAATAAAAATTGAAGAACCAATTGAAAAAAAGCCGGAAACGGTGGTAGTTGTTCCCAATAACAACGTGAACAATCAGTCTGCCCAAAAAAATCAACGAAATGCAGGCAATAATCGTTCGGCTAATCAAAATCAAAATCAAAATCAAAACTTTCAGACACAAAACAATAACGGGAAGAAAAATTGCGACACGCCTGAAAAGCCTTACGAGTTTGAAGGCATCCTGACAGGAATGGGCGTTTTTGAACCCATGCAAGATGGATATGGATTTCTGCGTTCACCTGACTATAACTATTTTACTTCACCTGACGATATTTATGTATCTCAATCACAAATTAAACTCTTTGGGCTAAAGAAAGGCGATACGGTTGAAGGAACCATTCGGCCTCCCAAAGAAGGTGAGAAATTTTTTCCGTTAGTCAAAGTAACCAAAATCAACGGCAGAACTCCTGAATTTGTACGCGATCGGTTGGCATTCGATCATTTAACGCCCCTTTTTCCGGATGAAAAATTCAACTTGCTTTCTGGAAAAAACGATCCGCTTTCGATGCGCATTGTCGATCTTTTTTCACCCATCGGAAAAGGACAACGAGGTCTCATTGTCGCTCAGCCGAAAACAGGGAAAACCATATTACTCAAAGATATAGCCAACGCTATTGCGGCTAACCATCCGGATGTGTACATGATCATCTTGTTGATTGACGAACGACCGGAAGAAGTGACCGACATGGAACGCAGCGTGAATGCTGAAGTCATTGCATCAACCTTTGACGAACCGGCTGAACGGCATGTGAAGGTAGCTGACATCGTTTTGGAAAAAGCCAAACGATTGGTCGAATGTGGCCACGATGTAGTGATTCTGTTAGACTCCATCACCCGATTGGCACGCGCTTACAATACCGTTGCACCCGCTTCGGGCAAAATGCTTTCCGGAGGAGTGGATGCCAATGCATTGCACAAACCAAAACGATTCTTCGGCGCAGCCCGTAACATTGAAAACGGCGGCAGTTTAACCATTATTGCGACGGCATTGACCGAAACCGGTTCTAAAATGGATGATGTCATTTTTGAAGAATTCAAAGGAACCGGCAACATGGAGTTGCAACTCGATCGAAAACTTTCCAACAAGCGCATCTTCCCTGCCGTTGACATCATGTCCTCCAGCACTCGTCGCGATGATTTGTTGCACGATCCCGAAACGCTGAACCGTATGTGGGTGCTTCGTAAATACCTTTCGGATATGAATCCCGTGGAAGCCATGGAATTTCTCAAAGATCGATTGGAACGCACCGAGAGCAATGAAGAATTCTTAGCTACGATGAACGGATAACTTCAACCGTGCCACTTAAAAATAAGATCGGGACCTCTTCTAAGCAGCGGCTCGATCTTTGTTTTTTTTCACTATGACACAACTACGATACAACGATTACACTTCGCTGTTAAGAACTCAACTGCAAAGCCGCGTTCAGAAAATATCCATCAATGCCGGTTTCACCTGTCCAAATCGCGATGGAACTTTAGGATACGGCGGGTGCACCTATTGTAACAATCAATCATTTAATCCAGATTATTGTCAACCCAAGAAAAGCGTTACCGAACAATTGGAAGAAGGCATTCGTTTCTTTCGGAAAAAACACGAAGACCAAAAATACATTGCTTATTTTCAAGCATATACCAATACGTATGCTTCGCTTGATACATTAATCCGTTTATATGAAGAGGCCTTACAATTTCCTGATGTCATAGGAATAGCCATAGGAACACGCCCCGATTGCATCAATGACACGTTGCTTGATTATTTTGAAGAGCTTTCAAAATCGCGCTACCTCATTGTGGAATATGGCGTTGAATCAACATGCAACAATACACTTGAATTCATTCATCGCGGTCATACGTTTGAACAAGCCGAAGAAGCCATCCGCGCTACGGCTCAACGAAACATCACCACGGCAGCTCATCTCATCATTGGACTTCCACACGAAACTCACGCCACATGGATGGAACATGCCATAAAGCTTTCGCAATTGCCGCTTTCTGTTTTGAAATTGCATCAACTTCAGATCATTCGCGGAACGGCCATGGCCAAACAATTTGAACAACATCCCGAATGGTTTCATTTAACCACCATGGAGGCTTACATTGATGCAGTCATCGATTTTTTGGAACTCCTTTCGCCTGCCATTGCCATGGAACGGTTTGCATCGCAATCACCTCACAGCTTACTCATTGCGCCTGATTGGGGAACAAAAAATCACGAGTTTGTAGTAAAACTACAACGCCGGATGGAAGAACGCGACACGTTTCAAGGGAAAAAATGGCAAAGCCATGACCTCTTTTTGCGCTAATCAACTTTTTTCATTGCCAACCCGTTATCGTTATCGGATGGCGCAACGCGATGTTCCATTGCTTTACAAAGCGGAAAAATTGATCGGCAGTGTGATAACCGCCAATTTCCTGCGACCATGCAGCCGCAAAATGATAAGTAAACGATTGGCCTTTTACGACTAAAAGTAAATTATCGTCATCGCGAGTTGATTTCTGCACGATCGAATAAGGAACAGAAACTGCCAATCCAACAGTCTGCGGCATGGCGCGTTTATTATCCGTTTTAGGATACTGAAGCCCTGTTCCCCAAATAGCAACAACGCCGCGAAGCGGTGGCATGATCACGGAGTGATCAAAAAAAGTTTGCACGCCTGCACACAAGGTAGTAGTATCATTTTGATTCACTTGCACTTCCACGTCGCGATGATCGGCATACAAAATGTAACGTTGCTTCAAATCAATGTTCTTTCCTTCATACTTCCAACCATCGGACTCCATTTCAATGATGGCGCGGATCGGTCCTTCAGCAATCACCCGCGCTGTCCGATTGGTAACCGGAGTAATATCCATAGCTTTCGTCCCATTCCATCCTTTGAGGGTTCCGCATCCGGCCGTCTCTTTCACCCACAAAATGTCATCGCCAAAACCTTTCGCAATCTGTTCATCCGTTGGATACCAATTATCTTGTGCCAATTCCAATTGGTGATGCCTTTTCCCGTAAAGATCAACCGTCTGTTTCTTGTCAAAATAGATTCGGAATGCCATTCGATTCGATTCAAAAGCCGGCCCGTGATGTTGTAAGGCTTGGTACAAATTACCGGTAGGAGACGATTCTTCAATGGTCGGAATTAATTTTTTACCGTCTTTCGATTTGCGAAACATTTGCGCATGCGTTTCGTCAGGAAATTTGGTAAACAAAGAGCTATCAGTGGCAACCTTTAATGTGTAGCGCTGTTGATGATTAGCAGGAATAGTCACTAAAAAAGCCAGTTCATCCGGTTTACCATCCCGATTGAGATCGTCCAATTGTGACGGAATCAATTTTCCTGAGTTATAAACCGCTACCGAACATACCTTTATTCCTGTCTTTTGCGCTAACATAGCCGCAGAAATAACAATCGGAGCATTTGATTGTTCAACCGAAGACGGATTCTTCAGCATCACCGTTACTTGAGCTGTTTTGGCAGAAGCCAATGAAACAAACAAACAAAAGAAGAAAATAAAAAAAGGTTTCATACGTTTCATTTTATTTTTTAAAGCTAAAGATGGTTGGAATTCGCCAAAATAATCATTCCCTTGATTATAAGTATTTTTATGGATCGCTCCATTTGGGAAAAGACAAAAAAAGTCAACATGAAAAAAAGACAAACCACCATCATTGACATCGTATTCGAACACGATTTTTCACAAAAAAAATACTTCGCTTGCATGATGCGATACAAGCGAAGCAAAGGTAAATCAAATTTCAGAATAAAACAGGATTGCTTTCCCTTTTTTCCGAAAAATTGACTCGTTGAAAATGAAATCAATGACCATTATTTCCATGTTGATACTGATATTGATATTGGTAGTTATATCGGTTCTGATTTTGCAAGGCATATTGGTTTCCTTGCTCCATGGAAGATTGCACAATGGCATTAAATTGATCTTGCGAAATGTATTGTGGAATATAAACCAAACCCAACGCCGTGTATAGTTTATTGAAAGCACGCAAATGATTTCGAGATCCTTTCAATAAATTTTCAAACGTCATCACAATGTTTGCATTTGATGTGGCAGCCAAAGCAACAGTCAAATCCTTAATATCCATTTCTTCAATTTGCAATCCAGTCAGATAAGCATTCGACAACGAAATGGATCCGTTAGCAACCAACGATTGATACAATTGCGTCGTGGCCGAGGATGCAAACACTCCCGGATCAGCTATCAATGTATCCGATAGATTGTAAAATTTCAATAAAGTGATGACAGCATTCATATGTTGCTGTTCGGCATTGGCAATGTTTGAAAAAATCGGCTGATTCCATTTTAGGCTCAATGCCGAGTAAACATCCCGTGCTAATTTTTCTTCATCTTTCATTTTCAATAACATGGCAACTTCGGTATCACTTAAAGAGGCTGTCGAAGTGAATGCTGCCAACAAATTATTGGTTGATACCGTCGTGACACCATCCGGAGCAACTTGTATGACACTCCCAAAAGAAGTTTTTTGTGGATTTAATGCATCCTGCTGCGTGCATGAAGTAAAGATCATGACACTGCTAAGAAAAAAAGCAAGCATCATCCATTGATTTATTGTTGTTTTCATTTGTTTAATTTATTTTTTAACATTAAG
>Ga0078972_1005383_pt1 | contig 32604 bp, 25 predicted proteins | sample YelNatPaOPGAMG01_FD_67568 | JGI IMG/M metagenome (GOLD analysis project Ga0078972, IMG submission 67568) | Hot spring thermophilic microbial communities from Obsidian Pool, Yellowstone National Park, USA - OP-RAMG-01 (SPADES assembly) (version 2) | ecosystem: Environmental > Aquatic > Thermal... | reverse complement strand
CGGGGCTCCCTCCCCGCTTTCGCGTTTATGTAGGCAGGGAGAACCTTGTTATGAGGCTCGAGAACTAATCTTCGTAACACTACTTAAAGGGTGCTTCAATCGCTTCGCCTTCGTTGAACCAGTTACATTTTATAGTAGGAAAGCTTTTTTTCCGCGGTTTCAAAAATCATCGTTACAACCCAGTTCATCACAAAGTAAAAGAGCCCGGCGATAAAAATTGGTACGGTCGAAAATTCCCGGGCCGAGGCGTTTTGCGCGGCCCGAAATAGTTCCGCCACCCCGATTGTTTGGGCCAAAGCTGTATCCTTTACCAGGGTAATGACTTCGTTGGCCATGGCCGGAAGGATGCGACGAATAACCTGGGGCAGGATGATGAGAAAAAAGGTCTGGACCTTGGTAAGTCCTAAGACCTTGGCCGCTTCCCACTGTCCCCGGGGAATCGCGTCTATGCCCCCCCGGTAGATTTCCGCGAAATAGGCGGCGTAATTTATCGCAAAAGCGACGATTACGGCGGTAAAACGGTCGTAGGAAGCTTTAAACAGGTAATAGGGGGCAAAATAAACGAAGATAAGTTGAAGAATTAACGGGGTACCCCGCATTACAAGGACGTAAAAGCCCACGGGACGGCGAATCAACGGAGATTTTGACCGCCGTCCCAGGGCAACGGGCATGGCCAAGGGGATAGCGAACAGGAGGGTGAGAAAAAACACCTCCAGGGAGACTATGGTCCCCGAGAGGAGGAATCCTAAGAGCTTGGCCATGGGAACCGAAACCTATTTACCGACTACCGAAATATCGGAACCGAACCACTGGGTGGTTATTTTTGCCAGGGTTCCGTCGCCAGCCATGGCTTCCAGTTGCTTCTGTACCGCGTCCCTCAGGGCCACATCATTTTTCCTAAAGCCCACGCCGTAGTTCTCCGCCGCTAGAGATTCGCCCAGTACACGGTAGTCCTTGCCGGACCGCTTTATATTGTCGTTCGCCACGATAAGATCCATTATCACCGCGTCGATTCCGTGGATGTCCAGGTCCATCAGGGCGGTCAGGTTATCCTTAAACTCCACGACATTTTTTAAAGATGCCTTAAAGTCCTTTGCCGCGTCCAGCGCGTCGGCGGCGGAGGATCCCGCTTGTAGTCCCACCACCTTGCCCTTCAGGTCCGCCATGGTCTGGTAGGGCGAATCCTTTTTAACCACCAGAACTTGGGCGTTCCGCAGGTAGGGTTTGGTAAAACTCATCGCCTTGGCGCGATCGTCGGTGATGGTAAAACCGTTCCAAATGCAGTCAATTTTGCCGGTGTTTAATTCCTGTTCCTTGGCGTTCCAATCGATAGGCTGGGTTACCAGCGTTACGTTCAACCGTTTTGCCACTTCTTTGGCCAAATCGATATCGTACCCTACAATCTCGTTATTCTCGTTCCGGTATCCCATGGGGGGGAACGAGTCGTCCAAGCCAAGAACCAACTTTCCCTTTTTCTGAACCGCCGTTAGGGATTGATCCGAAGAGACAGCGTCCTTCTGTCCCGTGGCGAACGCCAGACCAAGAATTGATACGCTCAGTAAGGCTAAACTGAGAACTTTTCTCATCCATGTGCTCCTTTTTACGCAAGATACGCTATTATGCTGGAAGAAGGGCGGATTTGCAAGGCGGTTTTTTATGGTTAGATGGACAAGTCCGACAAACTGCTAGGGGGACCCCTGGAAGGGCTCTCCCTTTGTTGACACACCTAAAGGAGCCTACGAGCCACGGGATGGTAGATGGGGCCTCCCTTCTGCAAACTCGAAGAAAACAGGGTAAGGTGTGTAAAAACTCCCCCCGTCCTGATAAAAAGATCCCTCTCCTCCGGGGAAAGGACCAGGGGAACCCTACCGGATCGGGCGACCGTAACATGGGCTCTGAAGGGGCGCCCCTTTTCCGCCCTGATGGGAATACGCTCACCGACCGCCCTTTGCTCCAGGGCCGCTGACAGGGAGCGCTCCAGCTCCATAAGGCGTTCCTCCCCCTGGGAAAAGAGAAGAGCCAGAACAGAAGCGGGCCTGCGGGGGGGAAAGGTTGTTAGTTTTCCCAGAACAAAGGGTATGGGGCCTGAACTGGAAGTATCCATAACTTTTTCCATGGATCGGATTAGCGAATCCACGTACCCTTCCTCCGTTTCCCCAAGGAATCGGAGGGTCCCGTGGTACTGGTCCCGCCCAATCCAACGAAACTCCGGATGGACCCTCCGCAGTGGTTCCAGATCCCTCCATAGGGTAAGAGAAAAGTCGGGATCCGCCTCCAGGGCGATAAAAAGGCGGACCATGGGACTATTTTTCCGTTTCTGTCATACCCGAGACAAACTGTTTTTGCATCGCCACCACCACGATGACCGGTGGGAGCAGGGCCAGCATGGTGGTGGCAAGAACGATTTGCCATTCCACCTGGGAATCGGCGACCGCTAACATTCGATTAATACCGATAAGGAGGGTGTAGTACTTTTCTTTCGTGGTGATAAGCAGGGGCCACAGGTACTGGTTCCAGCCGTAGATGAATTGGATAACGAACATGGCGGCGATGGGTGTTCGGGTCATGGGGATAAGGATCCGGCCAAAGAACTGCATAGACGTGGCTCCGTCGATGGCCGCCGCTTCCGCGATTTCCCGGGGTACGGATTTGAAAAATTGCCGAAATAGAAACACCGCGGTGGCCGATACGGTCATGGGCAGAATCAGACCCCAATAGCTATTCAGCATTCCCAGGTCGGAAACCACCTTATAGGTGGGCATGATACGGACCTCGACGGGGAGCATCAGGGTGATAAAAATGGCGCCAAAACAAAATCCCCGGAGGGCGAAACGAAAATACACGATCGCGAAGGCCGCTAAAAGGGAAATGAGGATTTTCCCCACCGAAATACCCAGGGCCATAATGGTGGAGTTTTGAATCATCACCGCCGCGGAGGCCCCTAAATTTTTACCACCCTCGACCAACGCTCTAGCATAGTTATGGAAGAAGAGCTTCCCAGGAAAAATCGACATGGGGGCCGCAAGAATTTCCGAAAGACTGAGGGTGGAACCCACAAAGACGATCCAAATAGGGAATACGATGATAAAAATTCCCAAAATAAGAACGATATGGGGAAAACTTCGGCGCAGTATCGATCGATCTACCATATCCTTCTCCTAATATTCCACTTTCCGCTCTAGGAAGCGGAATTGCAGGACGCTTAAGCCCACAACTATCAGCATGAGTACCACCGATTCGGCGGCGGAGGTCCCTAAGTCCAAATTGATTACCCCGTCCTTATAAACCTTATAAACCAGAATGTTGGTCGCCTGGTTCGGTCCCCCCGAGGTTACTTGGTGTATTATGGGGAAGGTTTCAAAAAACGCGTAGACTAAATTCATAATTAATAGATAAAAGGTGGTAGGCGAGAGGAGGGGAAATACGATACGCCAAAACCGCGTAAAGGGCCCCCCTCCGTCGATGGCCGCCGCCTCGATCAAGGATGTGGGAACGTTTTGAAGACCCGCGATAAAAAATACAAAATTGTAGGATATTTGTTTCCACGAAGAAGCGAGGGTTACCAGGAAAAAAGCCTGGTCCGCTTTTACCAAGAAGTTCCAATCGTACCCCATCTGTTTAAGGACCCAGGAAACGATACCCACGGTGGGATTAAAAAGGAACATCCACAAAACGCCGGCTATAAGGGTCGCCACGGCGTAGGGCCATACAAGCATGGTGGTGTAGATCGTCCGACCTACTATCTTTTTGTTCGCCTGCACCGCCAAAAAGAGGGCTATGACCATGGCGGTAAACGCTACGGCGATAGCAAATTTAAAAGATAAAAGGATTGAGTCCAAGTACAGGGGATCCTGGAATAATTTTTGATAATTTTCCAGACCCACAAAAATAAGGGAAAGTCCAAAGGCATCCTGGATATACAGGGACTGGATAAGCGCCTGAAAGGCGGGCCAAAAGAAAAACACAAAGATGATAATCATCTGCGGAAGCACGAGTAGGTAGGGGAGTCCGCGGTTATGGAATTCGTATTGCTTGGTCATCGGTGCGTCCTAAACGGAGGTAGTTGAAAATCAAGGTGCCCCGCGAAAGCGCCAAGCTTGTGCGGGGCCCTATGGTACAGTTATTTGCTAATACGTTCAAATTCCCGGAGTTTGATATTTCCTAGTCGGACCATCTCGTCCAGGCCCTGTTTGGGGGTAACCTTTCCATCCAAAATGGATTCCCACTGCTCGTCTTCGATGGTTCGAATTTGGGGCATGAATCCGAAACGGAGCCCCAGGGTGTTTTCGGTGGGATCCTTGTTTAGAAGTTCTTTAATGGCAATTTCGGGACCCGGATTATCCTTGTAGTACCCCTGGCTCTTGGTCAGCTCGTAAGCCGCTTTGGTAATGGGAAGATACCCCGTTTCCTGGTGCCACATGGCCTGGATTTCCGGTTTTGAGAGGAAGCTAAAGAATTTGGCTACCGCTTTGTAGGCCCTTTGATCCTTTTGGTTCATAACCCACAGGCTGGCTCCGCCGATGATGGAGTTCTGGGGGGCACCCTTTACTTCGGGGTAGTAGGGAAGCATGGCCACGCCGAAATCGAACTTGCAGGTTGCCTTCATGGCCCCGTAGCCACCGATGGACTCAAAGTGCAGGGGAACCGCGCCGGAGGTAAAGAGGGAGTTGGCCTTGTTTTCCCGGCCGCCGTACTTAAAGACCCCTTCTTTGGAAGCCTGGTAAAGGTTTTCAAAATGTTTTACCTGAACCGGGCCGTTAAACACCAACTCCGTATCCAGGCCGTCGAAGCCGTTTGCTTTGGTTCCAAAGGGCAGGTTATGCCAGGCGGAGAAATTTTCCAGCTGAATCCAAGAAATCCAGTTGGTGGTGAAACCCGCGTCGTACCCTGCGGCTTTTAATTTGCGGGCCACCGTAAAGAACTCGGGCCACGTTTTCGGTGGGCTGTTGGGGTCTAATCCCGCCTTTTTAAAAGCGTCCTTATTGTAGTACATGACCGCGGTGGACGAGTTAAAGGGCATGGAAAGCATTTCCCCCTTGGTCGTGGAATAGTAACCCGTGATCGTGGGAATATACGCCTTAGGATCAAAGGGTTCGTTCTGTTCCTGCATCAGTTGGTATACCGGTTTGATAGCCCCCTTAGCGGCCATCATCGTGGCGGTTCCCACTTCGTACACCTGGAGTATGGCCGGCGCGTTCCCCGCGCGGAAAGCGGCGATCCCCGCGTTCATCGTATCGGGGTAACTACCCTTGAATACGGGTACCACCTTGTAATCGTTCTGGCTCTGATTAAAGAGACTAACGATTTTTTCAGTAACCTCTCCATTTTTCCCGCCCATGGCGTGCCAAAATTCGATGGTCGTTTGGCTAAACGCCATGACCGCCGTCGCCATAGCGACGGTTACCATAAGAATCTTCTTCATACGCTGTCCTCCCTTGAAATTTATTTCAGTACCGTAGCCCTACTAGGGTACGCCTGTTTTACCAATATCGCAAGAAAATTCCGCTTGATTTTGTAAATCGGCGGCTTTCATACAACCTAAGGACCCTCGGTTTCCCTTCGGTGATCCTTTGGTTAATTTTCAATGAATTTTGAGTCCCCTCTAAAAACCAATTGAGGCTGTCCCGTAACTTCCTAAGTTACGGGACAGCCTCAATTATCTCATTTTTTTCCAAGAGCCCGTACCATCCGGTCCGGGGTGTCGGTGATTATTCCCTGAACCCCCAATCCCGCTAATCGGGTGACTTCGGTTGGGTCGTTTACCGTCCAGACATTAATCATCTTTCCCCGGTGGGTTTCCCGGGCCACCGATTGTTCGTTCACCATGGAAAAATGGGGATGCCAGGCTTCGTAGTCCCGTGGGGCCATAAGGGCGGCGGTATCCACGGGGGCCGATTTTTCCACCAGGAAGCCCACGGGGATGTCGGGCCGCAGGACCTTAAAACGACCGAGGGTCGGGGGATTAAAGGATGAAATGATAACTTGATCCGCCATGGCGTACCGGTCCACCGAAGCGGCCACCGCCGCTTCCACCCCATCCAGGGCCTCGGGGCCCTCTTTCCCGTCGGCGGCGCAGTAGGGGGCCTTGATTTCCACGTTGACCACGAAATCCTTGTCGGCGGCGTCCCGTACAAGTTCAAAGACCTCGTCCAGGGTGGGAAGCTTGAGGTTTCGAAAGGGTCCGGGGGCTTTCCCATTCAGGGGTACGGCGGCGGGAACGAACCGGGCCGAGGCGTCCAATTCCCTCAGTTGGGCGAAGGTCAAATTCCGGACCGCCCCCGATCCGTCGGTGGTGCCGTCGACGGTAAAATCGTGGAGGACGATTAAATGGCCGTCTAAGCTCAATTGAACGTCCAATTCTATGCCCCGGGCGCCCTGAAGGATGGCTAACTCAAAGGCCGGCAGGGTGTTCATGGGCGCGTAGGAACGGGCCCCCCGGTGACCGTAGACGCGAACGCCCTGGGTGCGAAGATCCTGGGCCAAACGATGGGTTGGTCGCATGGTTATTGTTCTCCTAAATATTCGTGGATAAGCTTGATTTTTAGGTCCCGTAGCCGTTCGGACACGGATACCTTATAAACGTGGGGATTGAGAAGCCGTTTGTAGCTCGGATCGAACTGTTCTAACCCTTCCCGGACCCGACAGCGGAGGGTGGCCAAGGATGGATGCTCCGCGATCAAGGTTCCCCGGCGTACGCGCGGTTGGAGCAGGGCCCGCATTTCGCCGTCGACGGTCCAATGGAAATGCCGATAATCCGCGGCGGGGTGCCAAAATGCCTGGTTCACCCCCGGTAGGGGCTCATCTTTTACCCCCTCCGCCGAATCCCCATCCAGCGTCATGACGTCGGTGACCGCCATCCCGTTTCTATCAAAGATTCTCCAGACCTGTTTAACCCCCGGGTTGGTGGTTTTTTCCGGATTATCGGAAAATTTAATGGTGGGTACGAGGTGGCCCCCTGTGTGTTCCCGGGCGGCCAACTTGTACACCCCCGTAAACGCGGATTCCGATCCTCCGGTAACCATTTGGGTGCCCACGCCCCAACTGTCGATGGGTGCCCCCGCGGCGGTGAGGGCCTGGATAATCGACTCGTCCAGGTCGTTGGAAACCGCGATGGTGGCGTCCGTAAGTCCGGCCGCGTTCAGGGCCCTGCGGACCTCCAGGGAAAGGTAGTGGATATCCCCCGAATCGAGGCGGACGCCGAATTTTTTACCCCGTTCTACCAACTTTTTGCCCGCCTCTATGGCGTTACGGATCCCACTTTCCAGGGTATCGTAGGTATCGATGAGGAAAACCGTTTTATCGGGGTAGATATCCGCGTAGGCCTCGAAGGCTTCCAATTCGGACGGAAAGGACATGATCCAGGAATGGGCCATGGTACCCATCACGGGAATCCCGTAGCATTTGGCCGCTAAAACGTTGGAGGTTCCCGCGGCACCGCCTATGTACGCCGCCCGGGAAGCGGACATAGCTCCATCGCTTCCCTGGGCGCGCCGGAGACCGAACTCCATCACGTTTCCCTTGCCCGAAGCCAGCCATACGCGGGCCGTTTTGGTGGCGATAAGGCTCTGGAAATTGATGGTGTTAAGAAGCATCCCTTCGATAATCTGAGCTTCGATCAGGCTCGCGTGGATTCGGATCAGGGGCTCCTGCGGAAATACCACCGACCCTTCGTCCACCGCCCAAACGTCCCCAGAAAACTTAAAATCCCTAAGGTAATCCAAAAAAGCGGGGTCGAAAATTCCCAGGGTACCTAAATATTCCAAATCCTCCGGATAAAAGTGGAAATTTTGGAGTTTTTCCAAAAAGGTTTCCAAACCCGCGAAAATTGAATAGCCCCCCCCAAAGGGTTGGCGTCTAAAAAACATATCGAACACGGCGACCCGGTTCATTCCCCGTTTCCAGTACCCCTGGGCCATAGTGAGTTCGTAAAAATCCGTAAAAAGGGCTGAGGATAGCATTTACCGTATGCTCCTGGTATCTGAAATAAGGACCCCTGCCTTTCTGAGCCGGTCCCACGCCTGGTCCACCGATCCGGGGGGCACGTCCACTCCCCGTACCGCGTCCTGGAGTACCACCGTCTGGAAGCCCAGGGCCCTCGCGTCGAGGGCGCTGTACAGGACACAGTAATCCGTAGCGAGCCCCGCGATAAACACGCGACCAATTCCGAGGCCCTTTAATAAACGATCTAAACCCGTGGTAGTCCGTCGGTCGTTCTCGAAGAAGGTGGAGTAGGAATCCAAGGTCCTTCGCCAGCCCTTTCTTACGATGAAACGGATGGGTCGGGGGTCCAAATCGACGTGAAAATCCGCTCCCCAGCTCCCCTGAACGCAGTGTTCGGGCCAGAGAACCTGGGTGGAACCATCGGGCAGGGTAAGTTCCTGGTAAGCCTTCCGTCCATGGTGGCTGGAGGCGAAGGAAATATGCCCCGCCGGATGCCAATCCTGGGTGGCCACCACCGTTCCCCCCTGTTCGGCAAACCAGCGGCTTAGATCGTTGATGGGCCCAATAACCCGGTCGCCCTCTTGTACCGCCAGAGCTCCCCCTGGACTTCCTTCCTTACCCGGCGAGGGGGGACAAAAATCGTTTTGAACGTCCACAAGGATCAACGCGTCCTGGAAAACATCCATACCCATGGGTTCTTCCTCCTGAGCCATGGTATAACAGAACGTTTGAACCCTACAAGACCGTTTCTAATTCCTCCAGTTGGGAATCTCCGCCAGAAAAGCGGAGTTCCTGCATGGGAACCTTCACGGCGGTGTCGGTGAGAAACCCGTAAAATTCCTGTGAATCCAGGGGTTTACTGATAAAGTACCCTTGAATCGTATCGCAACCCCGCATTTTTAGGGCATCCAACTGTTCCTGGGTTTCCACCCCTTCGGCGATAGAAATAAGGCCGAAGGATCGAGCCAGGGATACCACCGCCATGGCTACCGCCCCATTTTCTTGGTTGGAAGAAATCCTATCGATAAAAGATTTGTCTATTTTTAGAATATCGATCGGTAGACTATCCAGGTACCGTAGGGATGAGTAACCCGTTCCAAAATCGTCAATGGCAAAGGAGACTCCCATTTCTTTAAGGGCTTGCATCACCTTGACCGACCGCTGGAGATCCCTCATAAAAAGGGATTCGGTGATTTCTAATTTTAAAAGTTCCGGTTTTAGTCCCGAGGCCGCCAGGGCCGCCTCGGTTTGCTGGACCACCACACCCTTTTCGAATTGCCTCTGGGAAACGTTCACCGCCACCGGGATGGGTCTACCCGTTTCGGCCCACCGGTTCGCCTCAGCGCAGGCTTGGAATAGCATCCACTCCCCCATGGGTACGATCAATCCCGTATCTTCGGCAATTTCTATAAAACGATCCGGTGGAAGGATTCGTTCATCCTTATCCCCCATCCGTATAAGGGCTTCCGCCCCCACGAGCCCCCGGTTGGAACCAAAAATCGCGCTCCCCGTGGATACCTGGGGTTGAAAATTGATGACGAACTTGTCCTTTTTCAAGGCTCGACGGAGCAGGGCTTCCATTTCAAGGCGGTGTTTACTCGATTTTCCCGCGGCCCCGGAGGCAAAGCGGAACTGTCCTCTCCCCGCGTCCTTGGCTTCGTACATGGCCGCGTCGGCGTTTTTAACCAATTCGTCCACCGTTTTACCGTCGTAGGGGTACAGGGCAATCCCCACGCTGGCGGGGGCGTAGATTTCCTGGCCGTTGATAAAAAAAGAAGGCCTTAGGGAATCCACAATTTTTTTCGCCACCAGGCTCGCGTCGCTACTCTGGGTAATGGATTCCAAGATAATGGTAAACTCATCACCCCCTAACCTGCAGACGGTATCCACATCCCGAACCTGACTAAGGAGCCGACGGGCGGTTTCTATCAACAATTGGTCTCCCACCTGGTGACCGTAGGCGTCGTTCACGTCCTTAAAATGATCCAGATCCAGGTATAACAGGGCCAGACGACTCTGGGTCCGCTGGGCCCTACTGAGGGCGTGGGAAATGCGATCCATAAAAAGAGAGCGGTTAGGAAGTTCCGTCAGGGGATCGAAGAAGGCTAATTTATGGAGGGACTCTTCGGCAATTTTTAATTTGCTGATATCCACAAAAAATCCAATATACCGTTGAACCCGTCCTTCCAAATCCCGGATGCTATCGATGGTTAACCAGGTGGGGGCCAAAGATCCGTCCTTCCGGGATATCCAAAATTCCCCTTCCCACCGGGAGGTTTTTCGGAGGTTTATGAGGAGCCTACGGTAATAGTTAGGCGGTTCTCGGTTCGAAATCAGCAGGCTCACTGGGGCTCCCACCAGATTTTCCGGGTGGTACCCCGTCAGATGCGCAAAGGCGGGATTTACCTCCAGTATCACCCCGGTGGGATCCGTGACGATAATACCCTCCCCCGTATCGTGCATGATCTGTTTATACAGCCATAATTCCTGGGTTCTTTGGGTTACCTCGGCTTCCAAACGCTGGGACGCGGTCCGTTGGTTTTCTAGATTTTTCCGCAGGACCGTGTCGGATCGCTCAAACTACCAGGGCCCTAAGGACGGATCGATGATCCCGTTTCTGTCTTAAGAATTTCGATCCGGCTGGGGATTCGGGATTTCATTTCACCCACGTGGGAAATCAGACCGACCATTCGGTGATCCCGGATCTCGTCGAGGATGGTCAGGGCTCGATCTAGGCTTCCGTCGTCCAGGCTTCCAAAACCCTCGTCGATGAAAACCGCGTCCAGCCGTATGCCTCCGGAGCGGGATTGGATGGAGTCGGCCAAGCCAAGGGCTAGGCAAATGGAGGCCATAAAACTCTCGCCCCCCGAAAGGGTGGCGCAGGGACGATTTTTACCCGTGTGGGAATCAAAAACCGCCAAATCCAAGCCCGCCCTTCCGCGGTTCCCCTCTCCCTCCACGTCCAAAATTAAGGAATAACGACCTTCGCTCATCCGTTCCAACCGTTTTGTCGCGTAGCTTGCCACTTCCTGGAGGTACAGGGCCAAAAGCCACGCGTCGAAGCTCCGTCGTTTGGGGTTGTTCCCCGTAAGGTCATTGGACAGTTGTAGGATCTGTGCGGCCTCATCAGAGAGGGTTTTCCTTCGTTTTTCCGCTTCCTCGTAGATACGCCGATCCTGGTTCAGGGCGGCCAAATCGGTTATGGCCCGGTCCCTTTCCAATTCCGCCTCCGCCCTACGTTCCGATTCATCCTCCATAGCCCCATGCAGGAGCTTTGAATAGTCCCCCCCTTCGTTTCCCCCGACCGTGGGGGAAGCAGAAAAGCCCAGGGCTATCCGTTGGGCCTCCCTTCGATGCTCCAGTTCCTGGAGGGCCCGCTGTTGTTCGGTCTTTAGGGATAGAAGCTGACTTTGGGCCTCCTTCCAATCGCTTATCTCCTTTTCTAGGGCCTCTTCCTCCTCTTTACCAAGCAAGGCGGCGGATAGTTCCTCGACGGAGGCAAAGTTCCCCTGATGCAGGGCCTCAATCAGGGCCCTGTGGGCCCTGTCCCTCTGGGCAGCGTACTCGGCGGTCTTTTCAGCGGCGGAACCGTACCGGGCGCTGGTGGCGGTCTTTTGCTGTACGAGCCGATCCCGACTTTCTTCAAAGGTCCTGATCTTTTCGGTAAACGCCTCGATCCGCTCCTCCACCGAAGCCAGGGCCTCCCGGATCGTGGGCTTTTTCCACGGGCGCAGTAATTGTTCCCGTTGGTTCAGCTTTTCATCGATATCCCTTACCAGGGCGGCCTTTTTCTCTTCCACCGCCGTCGCTTCCCTGGTCAAACCCAGCTCCTGGGCCGAAAGTTCCTCCCTTTTCCGGTACAACTCCCGCAGGCGATCCTGCGAGCGAACCGCGGCGGCCCGCAGGTTTCCCAGTTCCGTGGCTTCCCGGGAAAGCTTTTCAATTTCCCCCCGAATAGAGTCGGGGTTGGAGGATTCTTTAGGGAAAGCTCCGGGGACTTCCGATTGAATTTCCCCAATTTGCCCGATTAGATCCCCCAACTCGCCTTCCAAACGGTCAAGGTTTTTTTGTTGTCCCGTTTCTTCGGCCCTAAGGGTGGTGCGCCGGTGTTCCGCCTCGTTTTTTGATCGGCTAACCGCGTCGATCCGTTCGTCCAAACCGAATACCGGTGTCGGCGCTCCGGCGGGGGCCGGGTGGTCGGTGGAACCGCAGACGGGGCAGGGGAGCCCTGGGGCGAGGGTTTGGGCTAACTGGGCGGCCTTTTGCGCTTGGTCGGCGAGAACCTTCCTTTGTTGCAATTCGGCCAGTTCGCTTTCCAAGGCGGGACAGCGGCGTTCCAATTCTTCCCGTTCCGCCCTTATTTGTTCCAGTTCCTCCGCTGTTTCGACCTTTTTTTGTCCAAGCTCCTTGACTTTTTCGACCAACGGGCGAATCCGTTTAGCCCGTTCGAGGGCGGCCCGAACCTCTTCCCACCGCCGATCCAACTCGGCGGCCCCGGCGGCGATTTTTTCGAGCCCCCCAATGTCGGCCCGTAAGGAACTCGATTGGTTTCTAACCTGGAGCAACAATTGGGCGTTAGACTTTTCCGATGCCTCCAGAACCGCTCGTTCCCCCTGTTTTTTCTCCAGTTCCGTTTCCAACAAAAGGGCGTTTTGGAGAGAAACCCGCTGTCCCTGGAGCTCTTGCCGTTGGTGTTCCCACGTTTCGACCTCCCCTTGCTGGGCTAAGAGTTCCTCTAGAAGCGCCGTTGCCCCTTCGGCTTCCTGTTTGGCCTTCATCAGGTCCTCTTCCGCCCTTTGGAACGCCCGATCGGCCTCGTTTTTTTGCGAAAGCAGGCCTTCTAACGGTCGGGCCCGGCGGCTGGATCGGAGGGCCCCTTCCTTTTGTTCGATCCTTTCGGCGGAACTCCGCAGATCCTGGAGTTTAGCGATCGTCCCTTCCAGCCGTTCCCGGGCCGTCCGTTCCTCCTGGAGGGTCCCCAGGGCTTGGTTTAGCTCCTCCAAGCGGGTGTTGGATCGGGAAACCCGTTCCTGGCTTGTTTTTAGGAGGGCCTCCAGGGCGGCCCGGCGTTCCGCCACCGAATCGGGGGGGCACCGGCGGGCCGCCTCTTGCAGGGCCTGTTCCGCCTCCATAAGCCGGGCGGACAAATCCCTCGACCTTGCCTGGGCTATATCCCGTATCTGGACCGCCAGGTCCACGGGGAACAATTTTCGAAGTACTTCCCGGCGCTGGGTCGTGTTTTGTTTTAGAAACTCCGCGAACTCCCCCTGGGGGAGGAGGACTATTTTTGAAAATTCATCCTCCGAAAGGCCGATCAAAGAACGTAACTTTTCGTCGACCTCGGATTTTTTCCCCCCCAAACTCCGGTAGGTTCCCCCGGTAACCTCGTAGAGCACCGCCGTTTCATCGATGATCAGCGTCCCGCTTCCCCGCTTTTTTTTCCGCTCCTGTTTCGGACTCCTGTCGACCCGGTATCGATTCGTTCCCAGGGAAAAGTCAAGGGATACCAGGCATTCCGCGTCCTCCTCCGCAAAATCCGAACGGAGCCGTTGGTTTAACCCCCGTCGGCCCCCCGGAAGGACCCCGTAGAGGGCAAAGCAGAGGGCATCGAAGAGGGTCGTTTTTCCGGACCCCGTTTTACCGGTTATCAGAAAAATATCATCCAGAGCGTCAAAATTGATCGTCGTTTCCCCCACGAAGGGGCCCACGTTTTTTAGCGTTAACCTATGGGGCCGCATGTTCCACCTCCTGGGCCAGCCGGCGAAACAGCTCCACCTCCGCCGGATTGGCGCTCCCGTACAGGTCCACAAGAAAATCTTGAAAATCCTGCACCGCCCCCCGACGCCCCAGGGCTTGCAAATCCTGATGGCCAGGGAATTCGCCTTTAATAGTTCCATCGACCGGCCCGTGTCCCCCGTAGGGATCCTGTTTAATCGACAACAAGTTCGGATACCTTTGCCGAAGAAGGGCCAGGGGATTTTGAATAACCGAGGGGTCCCGGAGCGAGATTTCCAGGTAGGCCTGGGGATCCGCGGGTAATGAATCCATCAATTCCTGGAAGGTCCCTTCCATTCGAAGAACCGGATGGAGGGGCCGCAGGAGTTTGGGGGTTACCGAGATCGGCGTGTTTCCCAAATCCACGGATAGGCAGACCTTTTCCGTTCCGCCCTCGTCAAAGGAATAGGCCAGGGGACTCCCGGCGTTCCAGCAGTTTTCCGAGCCCCGTTGGTGTCGGTGCAGATGCCCCAGGGCTACGTAATCAAAGGATTCGAACAAACGGGGATCCACCCGTTCGGCGGTTCCCAGGAAAACCCGCTCGGACTCCGATTCCCTGCCCCCGGATGCGAAAAGATGGGCCACCAGCACCGTCCGGGTCGCCCCATCCCGCAAAGCCCTTTGGCGCCCCTGTTCCAACTTTTGAGCCGCCAGCCGAGCTAGGGCCTGCTGAGACCGGGGCGGCGGTTCCTTGGCTTCTCCCGGGGCGGTACTAGGCACTCCGGGGGTGGCTGTGGGGTCTCCGGCCCCCATATCTGCCTCCGGCCCCGTGGGTTTAGGGGCCTCCGGCGAATCGGCGGACGGAAGCGTTCCCAGGTCCGTTCCGGGAATTAAAAAGGGAAGCAGGAAAACGGCGATTCGCCCATTCTTTCCCGAAAGGTACAGGGGCTCTTCGCAAAAACGGGGATCGGACCCAATGTGGATGCCCATGGCGCCGAACAGGTCGGAAGCGTAGGCCAGCCGTTCGGAAGAATCGTGGTTCCCCGGGATTATATACACCTGGAGTTGTGGAAAATTACCGCGAAGCCCGCTTAAAAAGGCCCCCCAAAGACTAACCGCTTCGGGCGAAGGAATGGACCGGTCGTACACATCCCCCGCCACCACCAGGGCTTCGTATTCCTCGCCCCCCAAAATGGAGATAATTTGATCCAGAATATACCGTTGGTCTTCGATAAGAGACCGTTCGTGGAACAATCGTCCCAAGTGCAGGTCCCCAATGTGGAGTATTTTCATGGTTCCATGCTAGGGGAACCAAAGAGAGCGCGCAAGGGGGGCGGACTGCGAAACAGTTACGGGACAGCCTCAATTAGTGGGTTTATTACGGATCGTGGTATAATTAAACCGCCTTACGTCCATAACCTTAAAATTGTTTTTGGTTCTTGAGGAGGGTTTTATGTCCGATTCAAAATCCATATTGCAGGTAGTGAATATTGGAAAATCCTTTGGTGCCACCCGTGCTTTAAGTGACGTATCGGTAGAATTCTTCCCCGGCGAGATCTTAGCCATGGTCGGTGCAAATGGAGCGGGTAAATCTACCTTGATAAAGATAATTTGTGGGTACTATCCGGATTACGAAGGGCACATTTTAATAAATGGTAAACCTACGGTTTTTCATACTCCAAAGGATGCCTACGATAATGGTATAGCTACGGTTCACCAGATTATCAATCAAGGTGTTGTGCCGAGTATGTCGGTATACGAAAATCTTACCCTGGCCGAGTTGCTCCGCCCAGGACAATCGGTATTCTATGACAAAAATAAATTAAGGGAACAAGCCCGAGCGGTGGCAAGCATTATGGATTTAAAAATAAATTTAGATACCCCTGTAATTGATTTAAATCAATCGGATCGGCAGATGATTGCGATCGCTAGGGCGCTGGCTTCTAATCCAAAATTATTGATTCTCGACGAACCTACATCTTCTTTATCTGAAAAAGAGACGGAGGTTCTTTTTAAAACCCTGGAGCGGCTAAAAAATATTGGGGTTTCTATTTTGTACGTATCCCATCGTTTACACGAAGTAAGCCGTTTAGCCGATAGGGTCGTGGTAATTCGGGACGGCCGTTTGGCTACGATGCTTAAAAAACCATTTAATGTAAAAGAAATGGTAACCGCTATGGTTGGTGAAATACCAAAACATGGGGATATCAGGGACCATAGCGATAAAAAATCCTTCAAAGATGTTCAGTTGGAAGTTAGAGATCTTGTCGTGGATCCAGGAAAACCTCCTCTTAATTTGAAAATATACAAAGGCGAAATTATAGGATTAACCGGCCTTATTGGGGCGGGTAAGAGCGAATTTGCTCAGGTACTGTTTGGTATAAAAAAACCCGTTTCGGGTACCATTTTGATACATGGAAGGGAATACGTTCCAACTTCCATACCCAAAGCCCTCGCTACGGGTGTCTTTTACGTTCCGGAGGATAGGTCCAACAACGCGGTAATTCCCCTTTTTAATATACGACAAAATATGACCGTCCCGTATTTAAAAGTTTTTTCTCGGTTAAATATTATGAATGTGGGTTACGAGAAAAAAAGATCGAAAGAGATGGTCATTTCCATGGGAATTAAATGTGAAAGCGAGGAATCGGAAATCGATAGCCTTTCGGGGGGAAATCAACAGAAGGTGGTTGTTGCTCGTTGGCTTTTAGAGCCCTATCAGATTGTGATTTTAGATGAACCATTTCAGGGGGTGGATATCCGGTCAAGGCATGATATGGCGGTCTATCTGCGGGATCATATAGGTGATAGGGCCGCCATAGTTATCGCGACTGACCTGGATGAGGCCATAGAAGTGGCGGATCGGGTGGTGGTAATGAATAATGGTGCTATAGTCGGAGAGCAAGAAAGTACGGCTATCGATCGGGATAAGCTACTTCATTTAATTTCACAGGCACATACAAATATGGTGGAGGTTTTAGTATGATCGATTCTAAGGTAGTAGGGGATCGAAAGGACTTTTGGGTTAATTTTGCTATTAAATACGGGTTCCTCATCGTTATGGGTATTTTATTTGTTTTTTTTGGAATAATGTACCCTGTTTTTTGGAATCCCGCTAATATCTTTTCAATTCTATTGGGCTCAACAATTTATGGCATCTTGGCGCTGGGTATAACCTTTCCTTTGGTAATTGGCGGCATGGATATGTCCATTGGTTCCACCGCCGCGTTATCAGTAATGATGTCGGCGTATTTAATGGTAGTGTCCCAGGCCAATGGATTGGAAGCCATATTATTTTGTCTATTTATTGGCGCCCTGGCAGGTTTATTTAACGGATTTTTGATTGTCAAAATTAAAATTCCCGATATGCTGGCCACCTTGGGTACGATGTTTTTAATACAGGGTTTACAGTTAATACCCTCCGCAGGCCGATCCATAGGAAACGGCGCGGTTCTGGAGGGTGGTGTCGTAGCCAAGGGTCAATATGAGAAATATTTTTTGTGGCTGGGACAGGGGCGTATATTTAATTTAATTCCTGTGGCTGTAATAATTATGATAATAGTCGCGATCCTTGTTTTCATAATTTTAAGCTTGACCCGGTGGGGTCGGGTGTTTTATGCGATCGGTAGCAACGCTCAGGCGGCTCGTCTGGTGGGCGCCAAGGTTGACCAATACAGAATCCTAGCCTATGTCATCTCCGGTTTAATTGCCGCGGTAGGAGGCATCATCCTTTCCGCGCGGGTTGGTCGGGGGGACGTCCAAGCGGGGGGTAATCTGCTTTTGGATTCCATAGCTTCAGCGTTAATTGGGTATGCGGTCCTTGGGGTTAGAAAGCCGAATCCCTTTGGAACGATAGTGGGGGCCATATTTATTAGCATGCTTTTAAACGGGTTATCCATGTTGAATTTTCCCTATTTTGTCCAGGATTTTATTAAGGGCGTGGTGCTGGTTGCCGCATTAACCTTTACCTTTGGTCTTTCTAATCAAAAAAATTGATCCCTATTCCTCCTCCTGTCCCCCCGCGTGACCGGAGGAGGATTGTTCTATGCAAATTCCTATATATTTAATATACTATACCCATGACAGACATTACCACCTACGAAGAATTTCTTACCCAAATTAAAAAAAATAGGGCCGCGTTATTTTATTGTTCTACTCCCTCCTGCGGGGTGTGTAAAAGTTTAAAGCCGAAGGTGATAGGCCTGGTGAAGGATAATTTCCCCCGACTGCCGATGTTCTACGTGGATACGGAGTTGGTAAGTGAAGTTCGGGGGCAACTTTCGGTGTACTCGGTGCCGGCGGTTTTGGTGTATTTTGAGGGGAAAGAGTTGATCCGGGAGGCCCGTAATTTTGGGATTATGGAGCTGGGGGGCAAAATAGACCGCTACTACAGTTTGCTCTTCGATGAGCCTTTTCCCGTTAAGGATACCGAGTTACCTATCGGTTGAGCGGTAGCCTATCGATCTGGTAGATCTACCAGTTCGATAGGCTTTCTGGTTCCGGGGGACCGGGAAAGCCCTGGGGACCGGAACGGTGCCCAGGCTTTCCCGGTGGGGGGCGCGCCAGATGGACGTCCTCCGTACCCCTTGCGCTGGCGCCCCCCGTCTCTTATGGTGCTATCTTTTTCTTCAGGTCGGTCATGGTGTAACCGTACTGGTCCTTCATATCCCGCAGGGGTTTATCCACGCTGATATTTTCCGGGAGTCCCAGTTTTTGAATAACCGCGGCGGTGGTGCTGTGGAGCGCTTGGGCTACCTCGGTAAGGGTCATGGTTCCTTCCAGGACGAAGTCCGGGGGCACCGAAAGGGATGGGCTTGCCGGGACGGTTGCGGCGGTGGATGGCTTTCCACTCGGTGTTCCGGAGGCTGTTCCGGGCTTGGTCGCGGTTGTATCGGTTTTTGATTCCCCGGGACTGGGGTTTTCGGGACTGAGGGTGCCCTTTTCGCCTGCGTAGGGGACCCCAAGGATACGAGCGACGGCGACCCGGACCGTATCGGCTTCGAAGCCGTCGATGCCCGCTACCTTCCCCGTATCTTTGAGCATGGTGTCGGGGCTTACCTTTTTAGGGTCAACCCCCACTTCCCGGTACAGCCGTTCCAAATCGATGCCGAAGGATTCGGCCACCGAAGCGTAGGTGGAAGAGCCCTTGATATCCGCTACCTGGAGACTCCCTTTCGTTGAGAGTTCCTGCAGGCTCTGGGCGGAAAATCGGAGCATTCCGGTGGCTTGGCCTACCAGCGCCGCGACGATGTAAATGCCAAAACCGAGGGCCACGATGATCCCCAGGCGTACGGATTTTCCCGCCAAGGTGGTGCTGAGGGTGTTTTTCTTGGTGGGACAGGCGGTGACGCATTCCATACAGGCGATACATTCGGGGGAGGTAACCCCCTCGGGGTGGGATACGTCGATATTCATGGGGCAGACGCGGTCGCATTTGGAACAGGAAATGCACGTGGTGGGGTTCCGTTTTATCCGAAAGAGGGGAACGCGGCTGAGGATGGCGTTAAAGGCTCCCAGGGGGCACAGGTATTTACAGAAGGCCCGCTCGTAGAGCATGGAAAAGAAGAGGGTGGCGATGAGGAGTACCAGGCCCACGGCGAACTCGGCCCAGACGGCGCCGAGGCCCGCAGAAAGGTGGCCGAAGGCGGCAAAGGGGTCGTAGGGGCGGATGACTAGTTCGCCGGTTTTCCAGGTAAAGTAGATGATGAGCACGAGGACCGGGTATTTTATCCACCGGAGGTACCGGTCCAGGCGGGGAGGGACGGTAAAGTGGCGGCGGAATATTTTTTTCCCCAACCAGCCGAAGACGGCTTGCAGGGCCCCAAAGGCGCAGAACCACCCGCAGAAAAAGCGGGAGAGGACGATGCCGATGACCACGATGCCGCCTAAAAGGATCAAATTGCCCGGTTCTATCTTTTTGATAAAATCGCCGCCGGCTATGTATTTGAAGAGGGTCTCCAGGCCCCCAAAGGGATCCAGGGCGTCGATCGATGGGATGCCCTGGAGTTTTTGATGGAGAATGGTCAGGACCGTTAGGCCGATTAACAGGGTTCCGAGAACGACACGCCTAAAAATTTGAATTTTTGATATTTTTGTCGCCATGAAAGCCTCCTTTTGGCTTGTTACTTGTGCGAACCGTGGTACCCCCAGGGATCCGTTACCGGGGAAGACCCGGCTTCCAACGGTTTGACGGTCCTTGGGTTACTCAAACTTGAGTCCCCTCTAAAAACCAATTTTTTAGAGGGGACTTAAGCAATTCCTTACAGGAATTGTGATTTCAGCGGAGACAATTCTAAAAACTGATGTTTTTCGAATTGTCTCAAACTTCGCTGACATAAGTTTAGCGTAGGGGGGATAAAAAGCAAACGTTTTATCTTTCCCGGGAGGCTCTACGGGCCTCCATACCCCTTGAACCAGTACGACAGGCTCCTAGGATTTTTCTTCGATCTGGGCTTTCATCTTTTTAAAGGTTTCCCCATCAATTTCTCCCCGGGCAAACCGTTCGATAAGAATATCGATTCCCCGTTGTGTGGCATCCCGTCGATCGTCCATACGGTTTCTTCCCCCCCGGGCTATAAAAACAATAGCCCCAGCGATAATCGCCACAACGAGTATTCCCATGATTAGGCCTCCCCAAGGAAAAGCATAACCTCCCGTGCCGTACCACGGAGAACCGTACCATCCATGAAACATAGTAACCTCCAATTCCAACGTTCGTTGGCTTGTTTATATATAGCAGATATTGTGCCAAGCCTTGTTTTATTGTACCCGTCGCTGAATCCATAGTTGGTTTTAGCGGTTTTTGGATCCCTGGGGGGTAAAAAGGGCTCCGTTGGGCTTAAAAACCGGCTTGAGAAGGGATTTTAGCCTCATCGTCACCAGTTTGTCGGACCGGTCCGATGGGCTCCAAGGGGGGGTAGTTTTTAGAATCGGGGCGGGCAGGGGGAAAAAATTACCCCAGGGGAAAATTTTTCCTACCCTACCCGGTACCGTTCATCCTTCAGGATCGTGCCGCACCCTTGGCGTTGACGTACAGGGCGTACAGAGAGGTATGGGCGGTGATGAATAGGCGGTTCCTCATGGGGCCCCCGAAGGTCAGATTCGCCACCGTTTCGGGAACCAAAATTTTCCCGAGGCAGGCGCCTTCGGAAGAATAACAGAGTATGCCGTCGCCACAGCTTATCCAAAGGTTTCCTTCCGTATCGACCCGAAGCCCGTCGGGAACCCCTGGCTGAATATCGGCAAACACCTCGCCGCCGCTAAGTTTGCCGTCTTTGACCCGGAATTGTCGCACCTGATGGGGACCGTTTTCCCGGTGGGAGGCCCCTGAATCGGCTATGTACAGAATACTTTCGTCGGGGGAAAACGCCAGGCCGTTGGGTTTGTCAAAATCGTCCGCGGCGATGGCTACTTTTCCGGTAACCGGATCTACGCGGTAGACGTAGTTCCCTTTTTGCTCAGAAGGGGTCTTGCCCCCTTCGTAATCCGATAAGATCCCGTAGGGGGGATCGCTAAACCAGACCGCTCCGTCCTGGGAGACCACCACATCGTTGGGCGAATTGAGCCTCTTACCGTCATAACGATCCGCTATAACGGTGATGGAACCGTCGATCTCCGTTCTCGTTACGCTACGGCTTCCGTGTTCACAGGTGACGAGGCGTCCCGAGGTATCCCGGGTGTTACCGTTGGAGAACCGGGAGGGTGAACGGAAGAGGCTTACACCGCCGCCCTCCACATAACGAAGCAGACGGTTGTTCGGGATATCGCTGAAAAGAAGGAATTGACCATCGGCGAACCACACCGGACCTTCGGCCCATAGAACTCCCGAATACAACTTTTCCAGCTTAACGGTGGGCAAGGTTAAATCTCTAAAGCGTTTGTCGTACATTTCCCAATCGGTCATGGGGACGCTCCTCCTTCAGTTTTCTGATCCCTACTTCTATTCCCGGTTCCTTGGTCATTAGTTTGGATCGATACTCCATCTACCCTTTTGTCTGGTCCTATGTTACAGTAGGATAATGCTGGTGTCCGTAAAAAGCAACATGATGATGGTGGAGGAGCCCCAATCGGGTCGCCGTTTTACGATTATCGTGGAACTGGAAAATGATGGTCGTCTGTTGATCGCCGACGCGTCGGGGGATATCCCGAGTTTTGTTCATCGGCTTCCGGTGGGGGTGTTTCCTTCGGATTCGGTTATAGAAGCGCTGGTAGGAGAGGCCCTGGGATTGGAACATCCCATCCTTAAACCGGTCAACCGGGGGGTGGAATTGGATCCCTCGGCCCTTTTGGGGCTTAAAAAAATGCCCGTGGACATTTTTAACAACGATTATCTGGATCAAGTGGAGCCCCAGGCTTTGGTTCTCTGCGTGGATATTCGTAATTTCAGTCAGTTTTTACGGGACCATAAAGAATCCGCCGTATTTAGCCTTATCAAGGATTTTACTTCCAATTTTCTTTCCTGTGTCAACCAATTTGGGTACGGCTGTTCCTATTATAAGCTTTTGGGCGATGGGGCTATCGTGATTTGGGATACCACCGATAGCGTTTCCGTGTCGGAGGCCCTGTTGGTTTTTGATACCTATATCGATTTTGTGGAGGAGGAGCTTTTTAAGCCCTATCCGGAGATAGGCCTTGCGGGAGCCCTGGTTTCCGATCTCATTTATAAATACGAAATATCCGCCGAAGCCTCCCAGCTGAAATATCGGGATTATGTGGGGTATGGAATAAATTTAGCCTGCCGGCTCCAGGCTCTTGCGAAAAAGAACCAGTTGGTGATTAACCAGAATCTGGCAAATTCGGGGCTTATACCCTTCTACGTGGCCGATGTAACCGGGTTTGCCCAGGAACTGCACCATCTAAAGGGGTTAAAACCGGAGGACCAGCGCCAAGTGTTTTTTTATCAAAGCTCTTAAAGTCTCATATCTAAAAGATTTATCAGACAGCCTCAATTGGGTTTTTAGAGGGGACTCTTATTTTTAATTGAGGCTGTCCCGTAACTTAGGAAGTTACGGGACAGCTTCCTTAATGTCGTATTTTCGTAGGATTTTAGCGATTTTACCTGGTTTTAATACGTCGAAAGGGCTAAAATCCGAGAAAATACAAGGGCTGTCTGATAACTTACAGAGTTATCAGACAGCCTCAATTGACCACTTTTCGATAGGGATGCTTCTGGGGGGCCCTTGACCTCTCCCGTATATTTTCGTAGGTTCTAAGGGCGCTTGGATCCCCCGGAGGGACCGAGACGTGGGGTTACATGTTCATCGATGTTCGCTCTTTAACCTATGGGTATCCGCTTTCCACGGAAAGCGTCCTGTCAAATATTAGTTTTTCCATTCAAAGCGGAGAATACGTGGCCATCCTGGGGGCTAACGGCTCCGGCAAAAGTACCCTGATAAAATGTTTAAACGGTCTCTGCACTCCCTCTCCTGGAATGGTACGAATCACCGATGATAGGGGGGCGGTTCTGGATCCGGGAAACGGGGCGACCCTACGGGCCCTGCGGCAGGTGGTGGGGACGGTGCTCCAACGCTCGGATGATCAGATCGTTGGGTCCGTGGTGGAGGAGGATGTGGCCTTTGGGCCCGAGAATCTGGGGTTTTCTCCGGCCGAGGTTCAGTCCCGCTGTACCAGGGCCCTCCGTTGGGCGGGCCTCGAGGATAGCCGGACCAGGAGCCCCCAACTCCTTTCGGGGGGCGAAAAGCAGAGGCTCGCCATCGCGGGCGTTTTGGCCATGGATCCCCCGGCGCTTTTGTTCGACGAGGCTACCTCCATGATCGATCCCTCGGGACGGCGATCCTTTTTGGATCTCCTCGACGATCTGGTCGGCCAGGGAAAAACGGTTCTTACGGTGACCCACGACATAGAAGAGGCTTACCGCGCTCCCCGCTGTCTGGTTTTTTCATCGGGCTGTCTGGTCTTTGATGGTACACCCCAGGAATTGATAACCAAACCGGAGTTGGAACGCTGGGGTTTTCGGCTTTCCGATTCCCTGCGGACCCTGCGGAACCTTTCGGCCCGATGGGGGGACTTTTCTGTGGATTCCCTGGAACCCGCGGTGATGGGAAGGGCCATAGCCCACCGTGTAAAAGAGCCCCTTTTCTCTCCTCCACGGAAAGTAACGGAACTCGATTTTCCGGTACCCCACCCTAAACCTGGGGTTGTCGAATGCGTCCACCTGGGACACCGGTATCTTCGGGGTACCGAATTCGAGGCCCCGGGGATTCAGGATGTTTCGTGTACGATCCCCGGGGGAAGTACGGTAGCGTTAATCGGCGCCACGGGGTCGGGGAAATCGACCCTGTTACGACATTTAAACGGTATTCTACTGCCCACCGAGGGAAGGGTAACCGTTCTGGGCTTCGATACCCTCGATCCAGCCACGGACCTTCGGGCCCTGCGGCTCCGCTCCAATTTAGCGGTTCAACAACCCGAAACGGCCCTTTTTGAGCCCTTCGTGGCCGACGATGTGGCCTATGGGCCCCGAAACAAGGGGCTCCGGGGCGCTGAACTGGTTCAGACGGTTCGCCGTTCCATGGAAAAGCTGGGGCTTCCCTACGACCAGTATCGGGATAAGCACGTGCTTTCCCTTTCGGGGGGAGAGAAGCGGAGGGTTGCCCTGGCGGGCCTTTTAGCCCTGGAGGGACCGCTGGTACTTTTGGACGAACCCACCGCAGAATTGGACGGGGAGGGCCGGGAACGGGTGTTTGCCCGTATCCAGGACCTGAAAGAAAAGGGCGTTACGGTGCTGGTAACCACCCATTCCATGGACGAAGCGGGCCGTTTTGATCTGGTGGCTGTTATGAAAAGGGGTGAACTGGTCGCCCTGGGACCTCCTAGGGTCATTTTTGGTCCCCAATGGGATCCCTCCTGGGGCTTGGAACTTCCCTGGGTTACGGCGGTAGCGAACACCCTGGAACAATTCCCAAACCTATCCGCCGAGCCGGGTTTTTTCAAAAATGAAGTACCCTTGAACGCGGAGGAGTTGGAGGCCCTACTGTTTGGCGAAAAAGCGTCTGTTCCATCGGAACGGCGGGATGAGGAGTCGCCTTCGACGCGGACCTTCGCCCCTACGCAGAGCGACGGGGCCGATGCAGGCCCCGTCGTCGGACTCGACGGCGGATTCGGCGGGGGCGATGTTTCAGCTGGCACCGGTGGGCCAGGGCGCCGCAAAGGGAAAAAGGGGCGGGGCCGACAAAAAACGGGGATTGAGTTTTTTAAAAACGTCAACCTGGGTCAATTTCTTGACCGGCCTTCGGTTTTACGGGATATGGGGGCCCGGAAAAAGCTAGCCCTGGGGACCATCCTTTTTATCCTTACCATTTTGGTCCCCTCCCTGTTTATTTCCCTTTCCGTGTTGGCCTTTGTGCTCGCGGTGGGCCTTGCGGCCGGCCGCGTTAGGCCTCCGTACCTGCTACGGGGGTTTATTCCCGCCCTGCCGTATGTGACCTTTATGATCCTTTTACAGTTGCTTTTTCCCTGGCCCGGGGATCCCAGCCCTCTCCTGCTCTCTTTTGGTCCCCTCCATATAACCGTGAACGCGGTCCATCGATCCCTATTACTCCTTTTTAAACTATTAGCCCTTATGGCCCTTCTTTCCCTCTATACCGCCGTTACCCCCCTGGGAGAGACTATTCGAGGTATTACCAAAAGTTTGCTTCCCCTTTCTCGTTTCGGTCTACCGGTCCGAGAATTTTCCCTTGCCCTGGGCATCGCCCTACGGTTTGTCCCCCTTTTAGCGGAAGAGGCGGAGCGGATTACCGTGGCCCAACTTTCACGGGGCGGGGGCTACCAGGGGAAGGGGCGAATACGGGCGGCCACGGCCATGACGGTTCCCCTTTTTCTCCGGGCCCTGGAACGGTCCGAGTCCTTAGCCACGGCCATGGAACTTCGTCTATTCGAAATCCATTCCCATCCGCTTAATTCTGGTTCCCCATCGTCCCTTCCTAGAAGGGATTAGAAGTAGAAGAAACCAAAACACGGAATTTTGGTTTCCATGTATGGAGGCAAGCCAATGGCAGTCCTACCGGTTCGTAAAATTGCCGTCGCGGGGGTTCTCTCCGCAGTGGCCATCGTTCTGGGGTTAACCCACCTGGGTTTTATCCCCTGGTTTTCCGGCGCTTCGGTCACCATAATGCACGTTCCCGTGATTATTGGGGCTATCTTGGAGGGTCCCGTGGTGGGGGGCTTTATCGGCCTTCTGTTTGGCCTTTTTAGCCTACTCCAATCGGCCATCGCTCCTACGGGTCCCGTGGACACGGCGTTTACCAACCCCCTTATTTCGGTTCTACCCCGACTCCTTATAGGACCCGCGGCGTATGGGGTCTATCGGCTTATGGTGCCCAAGCTTAAGACCCCCTCCGTGGCCCGGGAAACCCTGGGGATTATTATTGCTTCGGTCTTTGGGAGTCTGGTGAATACGGTTCTCGTACTTTCTGGTCTGGGAATCTTTGGGTTTTTCCCCTGGCCCATGATCGGCGCGGTGGCCCTGGGTAACGGTCCCGCCGAGGCGGTCGTCGCGGCCCTTCTTTCCCTGGCGGTTATCGTAGCCTGGAAACGAATACCCCTTTCGGGGGGAAAGTCCAACCTTTCAAAAGAGGAGGATAAATAGCCATGACCCTCGCCGCGGATATACGGAACGATGGGATTACCGTAGGAGTTGGAAACCCGGAACTGGAGCCCCTCTATTCTTTCCGCTTATCCGCGGTGGATAGGAGCGTGGACGAGTGGACCTACACCATACGGTCCCTCTTAAAAGAGGGGTCCGTATCCCCCTCGGCCCTCTCCCTTTCCATCCTTTCGTCGGTGGTTCCCCATCTCACCTCCCCCTTTATCCAGGTGCTAAAACGGTTGGTCCCCCCGACGGAACCCCTGGTGGTCGGTCCGGGGACTAAGACGGGCCTACGGATCCGAACCGACAACCCCGCAGAGGTAGGGTCCGATCTGGTTTGCAACGCCGTTTCTGCGGTAGAACGGGTGGGTTTTCCCTGCATAATTGTGGATTTTGGGGTCACCCTCTCCTGTACCGCCATCGATGTTCAAAAAAATTTGATCGGCGTCGCTATTGCTCCCGGGTTAGAAGCGGCGGTAGAGGACCTCCGTCGGCGCTCCGCCCTGCTTCCCCAGGTTTGTTTGGAGGAACCCCGGAGCGCCATAGGGAAAAATACCGCCGAGTCCATCCGTTCGGGGGTTCTTTTGGGTTGGGCGGGGCTTGTGGATCGGTTGATTGAAGCAATTTCGGTCGAGTTAAACAGTGGAAACTCCCCCGCGCGCCCCTTTTTGGTGGGGACCGGAGCGTATCCCCAGCCACCCCTGCGGACCCAACGGAATTTTGATCTTTGGGACCCCAGGCTAGCCCTGCGGGGCCTGTTTTTGATCGCCCAACGACACCGGGAAGCCCTGGTTCGGGGGCATAGGGCCCCGGAAGATCGATCGTCCCCTCTTTAGCGGACCGTGGCTTCCGAGACCGCGTCCCCATTGGAAGAGTATATCTTTTTGGGGTTATGGGGGTCTAAAATTTTTTGTCCGTGGTAGTAAAAGATGTACTTATATGTCCCCGGCGGAAGGGGTAGGGTCAGGACGTATTCCCCCGGGCTTTCTTCGTTCAACTCGTACATAAAGGGGTCCCAGTCGTTAAAATTCCCCGCCACGGTAACCTGCTGTCCCGGATCGGCGGAAAAACTAAATCGAAGCGTCCCCGGGGGTGCGTCGTAGGTGGACGGGGCCACAGGGATAGGGGGCAGTTGGATGGAGGAAAGGACGATCCCCGAGGCAGAATCGACGTGGTTGCTTTGGTTCCAGGGGTCGGCGGTCCATAACCCATCGATAATCAAGCGGTATTGGAGATCCCGGATACCCCGGGGCACAGGATAGACAAAAAACAGGATACCCGAGTCTTGAAAGGTCGGTGGCAGTGGTTTTTTGGGTTTATCCTTATCGGCCCTTTGGGCAACCTCAGGCGGTTCCTGCACATCCCGGGATGTCATCAGTTTTTTATACCAGTGGACCTTGGAAAAACCTTCGTGGGCAAAGGCGATCCCCACGCTCCGGAATCGGGATGGGGCGGAAAAAATAACCGCGTCTTCAAAAATTTCGGGGGGACGAGGCTGGGTCATGGACAATAAATGGTCCATAAAACGGAAGGATTCCACGTCCACCGCCATAACCGGGGAAATAAAAATAAGTATTGCCACAATAACTATAAAAATGCGTTTCATACGTTCTTTACAATTATCGGCAGATGCTTCAATATCTTGATTATGCCTTCTTTGCGGGAATTAGAACAATTTCGTGACTCCTTCCGAGCCATAGGAGGGGAAGCTACCATTTTGGCCGAACGGGGTCTACGGCCCGTGGAATTGGAGCTTCCGGAGACCGATGGCGTACCGAACGAGGAAAAGGGCGAGGATTCCACAAATTTTGACTTTGGTGCTTTCCTCGATTCGATCCCCGATGATTTGGGGAAAGTGGAAGGGGAATCGGGTTTTTCCATGGATACCGCGGGATCCGGAGAACCGGGGGTCGACGAGCCGGTTATCCCCCCACAGGAGGAAGATTCGGGGCTGTTCCCCCAAGATTTGCTCAGTGGTCTTGCGGACGAAATAGAAAATGAACGGGCAGGGTCGTCGAAGGAGGGGGAGGCTGAAGAGGTGGCCTCCCTGGAAGATCTGGACCTGGGAAGCTCCCTAGGGGGCGAAGGGGTCGGTGCCCCTGTCGTTAGCGACGATTTTTCTCTGGATGATTTTTCTTTTGACGCCGTAGCGTCCGAGGGTACCCCAGGCACCTCGGGGAGCACCGAAGAAGTTTCCTCTCCTATCCCCCCAGAAATTCCCCTCGATAGCTCCATCGAAACACCGGAGGAAGCTTTGGCGGATACTTCGGTGGAAGATTTTGATTTTGACCTTCCCCTGGAAGAATTTTCCGAAGTCCCCACCGGGCCCTTAAGCGACGTTCCGGCCGAAGACTCCTTTGAGGCCCCCACCACCGCACCCTCTGACGCTTCCTCGGAGCCTTCGGCCCCGGTACCGGCCGAAGGTTCCCTGCCGGAGGATGAAACATTTTCTCTGTTTGCCGAGGAAGCTCCCCCCAAAAAGGAAGAGGCGGCAGAAATTAGCCCCCCAGCTCCCACGGAAGAGGCCGACGCCTTTGATTTTTCGATTCCCGATTTTGAGGGAGGCGAACCGATACCGCCGTCTCAGGCTTCGGAGGGCCCAATCGAAGAAAGTTCCCTGGATTCCTTCGATACCTTTTCGCTCAACGATTCGATCGGTGAAACTGGCTTTGGATTGGAGGACCTTTCGTCCACCGAAAAACGCGGTGATTTCGCGGAGTTGGAAGAATTTTCCCTGGCGGGAATCGATACGGCCTTTGGAGCTTCGGCCGAAGGCGCCGGAACTTCGCTTACCGCCAAAGCCAAAAAAGGGGCCCCCGGCGCCGTACCGGAGGTCGAGGAGATAGCTCTTTCCGACGAGGAGCTGGCAAAACTAGAACATACCCTGGAGGGATATCCCCTCAATCTTCGGATCGCCTGCGAAGAGTTAATCGCCGAGCAGGCGGTTCCTCCGGATCAAATGTCCTCGTTAATCAAGGCCCTGGTCCGAGGGGCCTCCGCCAAGGAAACAGCCGCCTTGGCGGGGAAAATTCTCGGTCGGACCATCGTCATTCCCCGGGGGTTCGAACGAAAAACCGGGGAGGAACTGGAGGCCGAGCAAGCTTCCCTGACCTACATTTTTGTTCATCGTTTTCTCCCCTTCCTACGGCTCTTCGCTTTTATTTTTGTGGTAGCCGCGTCGGGGATCTTTCTGTTTATACGGTACGTTTATACTCCCCTGCGGGCGGATGGGATCTATCGTCAGGGGTATCAGAACATTGAGGCACGGGATTATAGTCGGGCAAATGAAAAGTTCTCCGAAGCCTTTGGGATTTATAGAAATAAAAACTGGTTTTATAAGTACGCGGAAAAGTTCAGCGATATGGAACAGTATATTTTTGCCCAACAAAAATACGAGGAACTTTTACGGTACTATCCCCGGGATAAAAAGGGCGCCCTGGATTACGCGGCCATGGAGACTAAAAAACTCCGGGACTACGCGAAGGCCGATGAAATCCTTCGACATCAAATATTGGATTACGCGGTGGACGATAAGGATGCTCTATTGGCCCAGGGGGACAACAATTTGGAATGGGGAAGCGTGGATCCCCAACGGTACGAGACTGCCCGTAAGGCCTTCGCTAAATTAATCGCCCGTTACGGACGACAGGATCCCTATCTGGAGCGGATGCTAAAATACTTTATTCGAACCGATAATTTAAAGGAAACCCTCCCCCTGGAAAACTATTTTATGGCCTCCGGAAAAACAAAAATCGCCGCCGATACGCTAGCGGAATTGGGGGGGTATCTTTTAAACAAGCAAAACCAGGTGGCGGACGGTATTCCTGATCCGAATATTGCCCAGATTCAGGGGGTTAAGAATGTATTGATGCGGGCGATTACGCAGGACCCAAAACTTCCGGAGGGGTATTACCAGTTGGCCCGCTATTACCATCGATTCGGGTACCCCGTGGAAGAACGAAAAACCCTGGAAGACGCTATCAAAGTTTTTGATAAAGCGGAAGAGCGGTCCTCCCAACGGATTGGGTACCGTATCGATACGTACCGGCGCTATGGTGAATCGCTTATCGGCCAAAGGGAAGATCTTTCGGCGCAGGAGCAATTTCAAAGGGGCATCGCCCTGTACGAGGACGCCCTTAAACGAAAATTGTTGGAAAAGCAGGGTGAATACGGTCGGCTGTACGCCGACATGGGGGACCTCCGCTTCTTTACCGCCGCTGATGTCCCGGGAGCCCTGGGGTACTATCGGCAATCCATGGCCAACGGATGGGCTCCGCCGGAAATAAAGTATCGAACCGGCGCGGTTTTGTACAACCTCCAAGACTGGAAGGGGGCCATGGAAAGCTTCTTTTCCATTATTTCGGACTATCCTCAAAATCGTCGGCTCCTCTTTTCCCTGGGGAATACGGCCTATTTAAACGAGGATTTCCAGGTTGCCAAGGGGTATTACACCCGTTTGTTGGACCTGCTTACCCTCGATAAAAATAGGATTCCCCTTCTCTTACCCAACGATAAACCGGAACACATGGATTTAGCCGAACGGCTCATGCGGACGGAGAACAACTTGGCCGTTACTCTGGAAGAAATCGCCGATAGAACGGGCGCTGTGGCTCTTCGGTCCCAAGCCCTGGCTCTCTACGCCGAATCGGCCCGGACCTGGGATCAGATAACCCGCAACCCAGGTACGATGGTTCGTTCGTCATCCACCAATTTGGCCTACCTGAATACCCGTAATAGCCTGTACCCCGAACGGGGGTATCAGCGGCAAATTTTCATGGAAATCGATAAGGACATCCTTGAGCCATCGCCCTGGGAAAATCGATAGGGCTCCACCGCTAACCGTGGAGCCGGAGGACCGGGTGATTTTTTATGGTTTGTGGGAATTGTCCGGCCAACCGCTATTCTCGCAAAGCCGTTTCGATGATCGCGCCCCCCGCTAAAATGGTATGTTCCGCCACTCGATGGCTTCCCGGCTCTCCAGAGGGGGCGTTTTCAGCTTTCCCGGTTCCCTGTGGGGGCTCCGGGAGAGCGGAGTCCGGTACTTCGTTACGGGGAACGTAAAAGGCCACCGATTGCCCCGGAGCGATAGCCCGCTGGGGGAGATCAAAATCCACACGGACCGTTCCGTCCGTAGCGGGGGTTACCGTTGCCCAGGAGGGCTTGGACGCAAGCCGGATTTTTGTTAGAGCCCGGAAGGGCTTGTCCCCAAAGCGGGGCGCCCACACCGCCTGGCGGGCCCGCAGGGCCTGGGAGAACAGTTCCTCCTCGTGGCCCACCACGAGGCGATTCCTCGGGGCGTCCAGGGACACCACGTAGAGGGGATCCGTCCCGGTACTGACGCCCACCCCCCGTCGTTGGCCGATGGTGTACCGGACGATACCCCGGTGTTTGCCCAAAACCCGACCTTGACGGTCCACAATCTCCCCCGATTCCAAGGCCTGGGGCTCGAAGAGGACCTCGTAGTCCTCCCGAGCTACAAAATCTTGACTATCCTTCTTTTCGGCCACCTCTAGGCCCTTCGACCGAGCCAGAAGCCGCACCTCATCCTTCCGCAATCCCCCCAGGGGAAATCGACTTATCCGTAAAATGTCCTGGGGTAGCCGCTGTAAAAAATAGCTCTGATCCTTAAGGGGATCCTTGGCGGGGGCCAGGTACACCCCCTCTCTCGGGTCCCCTTCCTTCGCCAGCAAGCGGGCGTAGTGACCCGTAACAAAATAATCATAGGAGACCCCTTCGTCCCTCAGGGCCTGGGGCAATAAACCAAATTTAATACGGGGATTACAGATCAAACAGGGATTCGGGGTGCGACCGCGTCGATATTCCACGCGAAAATAGTCTAAAACTTCCCTTTTGTAGGGCTTAGATAGATCGATAACCCGATAGTCCGCCCCAATACGGTCGCAAAGACGACGACAAACGGCTTCGTCTTCCCCCTCATTGGGACCGTAACAACCGTTGCCCGTTCCTTCAGGAAACTGGATAGACCCATCGTAGACCCTCATGGTCACCCCCACGACTCGACAATCCCGTTCCGCCATGAGTAGGGCCACCAACGACGAATCTACCCCCCCGGACATCGCCACCGCCACGGTACTACCCGGTTCCGGTAGGGCTAACTCTCTCAGCGATTGAAAAAACGACATAGTTGACTATTATAGAAATATTTTTATCTTTGCCAAGCCTAGATTAGTGTTACGAAGATTAATTTTTCATGCCTTTTTTTAAAGCAAAAGTCTACGTTTCACCCGTAGTAAGGGTATTCTTTGAAGGAGGATACCCATGTTCGTTCCCCCATTTTGTCCTTACAAAGCCTGCCCCAACCACGTCGTGGTTCCCGACTC
>Ga0078972_1005382_pt1 | contig 32604 bp, 39 predicted proteins | sample YelNatPaOPGAMG01_FD_67568 | JGI IMG/M metagenome (GOLD analysis project Ga0078972, IMG submission 67568) | Hot spring thermophilic microbial communities from Obsidian Pool, Yellowstone National Park, USA - OP-RAMG-01 (SPADES assembly) (version 2) | ecosystem: Environmental > Aquatic > Thermal... | reverse complement strand
GTTTTGTCTGGGCGAAAAGCCATAACTCTTGGATGCCTTAATCTATAAAAGCTTTCAGTGCCTATAACTTCGTAGCCGTCTCCTTTGAAGCGATAAACTTTGTTCTTAACGCTCCTCATAAATTCTGTGCATCTCACAGTCAAAATTATGCCCGGCTTAACCCATATCTTGCTTGCATCTTCGCTTATTCTTGTAAATTCAATGGTTGAAAAAAGCAGTTTCTTCTCAACTGACTTTAATCCGCTTGCTACGTCGCCTATCTCTATAAAAGTGCCATCTTCTCTCATTAAGGCAATGTGCAAAGATGAAACTTCACCTTCTGCCAAACTTTTCTCTTTGTTATATGCTAGAACCATAGCATCAACTTCGGCGAAGGGTTTAAGCTTATAAATGCTTTCATTGAATCTTATAACCAATCCTTCATAACCTATTAAGTCAACAAACTGCTCCCATATTTTTCTTGCAGACATTAAATTATCTACAATGAAATAGGGTAAAACATGGGCATATTGGCAGCCATCCAAAAGTTCCTCTGCTAGCGCTATTCTTCTAATCCAACTTAAATTTGGCATGTCCAAAACATCCCAGACACCTATTCTTATCTTCTCGTGGTCGGCAGGATTTTTCGATTTAATATAATGAATAAAGGTTGGAAGTTTGCATGGCTTATTATCTTCAACAGCATAAAGTTCTGCTAGCAGCTTTACATCTGTTCCTTTAAGCCGCTCACTTATTTCGTTAAAGGCTGGGTAATCGCTTCTAGCAGTTCCCCAGCGATTAAGGCTGTATTCGGCAGTTATGAGGTTAAATTCGCCATCAGCTTTCACTTGAAGCACTGGTCTTTTTTCGAAAGGAATATCGGTAATGCTTCTGAACACTTTAAAGCTAGGCTTTAAATGGTCAATGGAGATGGGCAGTTCCCAAACTTTCATTTCTCATTCCTCATATTCTATATGCAATTTCTCTGCCAGCTCCAAGTCCATCCATATTGTTATATCGCACCTAGTTCCTTGAAACACTACCATAACTTCATCTGCGCCCGTCTTTCTAGCTGTTTTAACGGCGAGTATTTTATTTGCATATATGGTTACATCTGCAGGCATTTTTCTCATCTCCTATGTTACTACTTTCTCCTTTTTCATCCTCTCAATTATGGCCGACAACTCAACTGCCTGTGGTATAATTGCTTGCTCCTCTAAGCCTATTATACGATAGTCGTTTACTTTGAAAATTTCTTCGCTTGACACTTTCGGCAATTGCTTTATAAATGCCTCTGCCTCCGCTATTTCTTCTGGCTTTAATCCTTTCAAGTCGGCCCTTAAAGTTTCCTCAAGCTTTAAGAGGTTCAGCGGAATTATTTCTTTCAATATTATGCGTCCGCTGGCACTTAAAGTCAATATGCATATTCTTTCTTCATAAGTGTCGGCGAACTTTAAGACTATTACTTTGTTCAAGTTGGTAAGCGCTATAACCATTTTCTTCAAGTTATCAGCGCTTGTTTGGTCTTTGACTGAAACGCCGTATTCTGCCAATGTAGCATCCACATATTTGGCAAACTCTTCTTTGTCCATAACGTAAGCATCAGCTTCCAAGTCGGCTTTTTCAGGTATTAAGCGAGCCTTAACAACTTCTTTGCCACTTGGCAATACCCTTTTAAGCTGGCTCCAATGCTTATACTCTTTGCCACACTCACACTTGTAGCCGCCTGCATAAACGGGCTCTTTGCCACATTCTCTGCAAACAAGTTTGGTTTGAGGTGTCAGCATGTCGGCAAATTTCTTTATTACTATTGTTGCTATTGGCAGTTTCATCCCGCCAACTTTAACGCTTATTTTAAGCTTTCTGCTCCTCATTCTATTTCACCTCCCTTGCCGGATACCGTGTTGCCTTCGGCACGCCATATATGGAAGTGCAGTATAAGCACTGGATATTCGAATTCACCTTCAGGTATTGGCTCAATATCTTCTTTGAAAAATCTTTCTTCCATTTTGGTTCCCGGCTCTAAAGCATCCTTGAAACATTGCTCAATTACTTCCTCCGTAAGCCACTCCCTTATAGCATCCTGCTCTTCTTCATCGTCTGTTAAAAATTCAATGTAGTCGCCGCTGTTGAAAGCTTCAATTATGTTGTCCAAAATTTCTCTAACTGTCTCGCCGTAGTTTATTGGAAAATGAATTGGTAGGCAAGCAACTAAATCTTTTGAGCACCCAAAATGTCCATGCCCACTATAGAAGTCGGGATAGCCATCCCAAACGGTTGCCAACTCTATTTCAAACTCATATTTCTTCTTCATTTTTCTAACCTCCTGGGCTTTTTTGCCCGACACCACAAAAAAAAAGTGGTGTTTCGGTGCTGCCCAAGCACCTCTTCAGGGGCATTTAGGAGGTATCAGCAGGCTTCCTTTTGCTATGCAGGCTTATACAGGAACTTCTCCCGCCTTCCTTCGCCTGCTGGTAATGATATAACTTTGCCTTCTTTTGTTAGCTGAGCCATAATGTTTCTCACAGCACCTCTCCCAAAATCTTTGTCTTCAATGCCAAGCTCATCCACAATTTGGCGGCTGGTTGCTGGCTGCCCAGTTCTTTGAAATATTGCTCTCAAAGCTTCCAAAACCTTATCTGACGGAGGTGCTTGATGCTTTCGGACACGCTTTTCCTTAACTTCGACTATTGGGACTTCAACTATTGGCTCAGCAGGCGCAGGTTCGGGTGTAGGTTCGGGTGTGGGAGCTGCCTGCTCACGCTTTATTTTCCTACTCATTTTTTCTTTCACCTCCGACTGATTTCTTCGATTATTAATGAACCACTCGCCATATTTAAATGTTTCAGTTAGAATACACATTTGCTTATCTCTGTCCAAACAGCGATCTAGGACAGGTGCCATCCTTCCGTAATTGTATATTATATATTGAACATTTTTTACTACCATCCCATTCGGCAAAATTTAGGAAAAAATCGCTGCCATAATTAATTTTTTTCATCTTATCTTACATTATCCTATTCGGGTTTCTCCCATTAGTTTTAACCCTTCTTTTGGCGCTTATCCGAGTGCCTCATAATAAAGCCTCCCTTTAAGTGTTATTTCATAAATACCTCTCTCCACTCTCTTTATATATTCTTTCTTTAATAAATACTGAATTCGAGCATTGAACCGTCCGCCAGTTGCCCATGGATAACATTTGGATAAAACAATTGCCTGCAAATCTGTCCAATGGACTCTGCCTCTTAAGAGCGTTTTCAGGATTGTTCTGTCCACCATATCTTGCTCTTCTCTCCTGCTTAATCTAGGTTTATTCCCATTCGCCGATTTCATTCCAATTCAACCTCCACCGGTAATTGACTACTTAAATAGCCACAAACAGGACAGCGGCGAAGAATTTTTATGGGATGTTTTAAATCGCCCCAAACCTCCGATGTCCGTTCTAATGGCTCATAAGTTTGTAGTGTTAAGTCGGGGATATATGGTTCCATTTTTGTACCATATCTTCCCTTTCCGTGGTCTCTTGGACAATATTCCCAGCAGTCGCACACAGCTATATCAGCTCTCCCAACTCTTGTTATAATCTTGCCACATCTTGGGCATTTTCCACTAACATATTCAACCAATGGCTATTCCCACCTCTCCAGTTTTTAAATCTATAACCAAATTTCCGAGTAAAAGTAGGTTTTTTGCTTCTAGTATGCCAACCTCTTTTGTGCTTAAATCTATATAGATATTACCTGCAAGAAAGTAGATTTTAGTTATTTTAACTTTTGCCAGAGATATTTCTGGAATTGCAGAGGCTTGAGCAATAGCTGATAGCAAGATATTAAATTCTGATTTAATTTCTGGAGATGCCAAAGAATTTACGATAGCATCTTTAAAAACATTTAAAATGCTCTGAATGCTCTTAATAGCATCAGCTTTTACTAAAGCTTCCAATGATATATTTATCTCAAAATTCGGAAGTATGGAAGGATTGACAAGGACTTCTTTTTCTATGTTAAAGATGGATTGAGCTTCCATGGAACTGCCAGCATTTATTGAAGCATCCTTTTGGATGTTATATTCTGTCTGGCTAGCTATTAGCCCTTGTGCGGTTACAACGGCATCTACATATATTTCATAAACATTTCCGACAGCTGGCGTCCATGCGAAGTTTTCTATTCTGCTTGGATATGTGCTTGTGTCCCAATACCAATAGTCATAAATTGCTAAAGCAGTATTGGCACCTTTAAGGTAAAAGTAGAAAGTCCACGTCGCAGCATCTAAACTTTGAGCTCCCAGCTGTTCTGTCGTGTAAACGTTTCGCATGCTTGGTGAACCCGTGCCTATTTTCGTGTAAACTCTAACCACTATGCTGTCAGTGCTTGCCAAAGCAGTCTGCGGAATGTTTACGGTTGTGCTTCTTAAAGTTCCAGCATCATCCTTGAACACGCTAATTAAAGCTGAATAAAATGTTATGTAGTCTGTTATTGCTGTTTCATTTCCGCTTGCATCTCTCTTAAACACTTGAAATTGGAAATAAACCGTGTCGTCCGTGTAATAATAAACTCTAATGTAAACTTGAGTGAAAGCAGTTGAATATCCAACTCCAGGACTTGCCTGAACAACAAGCTGGGCATTGTTAACATCGTTTTGTGTCCAATCGTTGCCGGTTGCTGGGTTCTTCAACCATCTAACATTTGTTGTTGTCCATGTAGATTTAGTTGGCAAAATGCTTGAAAGGTAAAGTGTTCCACCAATATAGAACCCTACTTGCAAATTCCTACCTTTATATCGTATGATTATGTCAACTGCTGCTATCTTGCTTGTGCCTATGCTTAATGTTGTTTTGTAATAGCGGTCTATGCAAGTTCCCCCACCTGTTCCAGTATAAACGTAAGTGGCATCATCATCAGCAGTTGCCTCGTCAACCTTATCGTAATGAGTGGTTGGCGTTGTCGGATAAATGTTCGGGAAACCAGCGTAAGCATCACCCGTAGGATAAAGATAAGCACTACTACACGAAACAAGGTGTCCATAAGTATATTTGCTTGTGGCTGTTTGACTTGTCCCAAGCAAATAAGCGAGTAAACCGTTGATAGTTTGCTGGTCGCTTCTGAAATAGCGAGTTTCAGTTGGCATAGCTCATCACTACGCCGGTCTCTGGAACTTTCCGGTGTAAAATATTTTAACTGTATCGCCGCTAACAACGTTTTTGGTAGGATATGTGTCTCTGCAATACATTGTTCCACCAGTGCTTGCGTTGAATATTCCACATTCCTGAAGGGCATAAGTTCCCGTAATGTTAAAGATAGCATCTATACTGCACTCGCCCGTATTAGCATCCTTTGAATATGTCGCCTGAACTCTCATCACTTCGGCACCTAAAGCCGTTTGACTTGCTGCTGGCGCTGTTCCATCTGTTCCGATAGCCACATACGTAAAAGCTGCTGGTCGGCTAGCACTTCCATCAAATGTAGTTCCGCAAAGAGCATTTAGCCCAGCATCTACCACCAAGTCATCAAAGTCCACAACTTTCTCATCAACATCTATTAGCTTCCCGTTTCTCCATATTTCAATCCTTCGAAGCATTGCTACTTTTACACTTGCTTTCTTTCTCATGTTCTTACCACCTTATTTAAAGTTCCATCGGCGTTCCATGTGAAGCTTAAAGTAAAAAGCTGTTCAGTTCCCATAAAAGCCTTTATGGTTTTCACTGTCCCATCAGCGTTCCATTCAAACTGCAGTTCCGTTATTTTCTTTCCTTTCGGTGGAGCCATAAGCCCGCTTAACGCACTGTGAATGGCTCTAAATGCGTCTCCTCTACGCTCATATTCTACTTCCGACATTTTTACCGCCGATTCCCAAAAAAAAATGGGAATTTCGCCGGACTTTCACCGGCTCATCAGGGCGGTTAGAATGTTGTCTTGAAGTTGGTTCCTCTTGCTACAGCCTTGCTTCGGAGGATGCCGAGTCCTATACGCTCTGAAGCTACAACGCCAACCATTCCCGTCTTGACATCTTCGTATGGCTCAACTGTTATGTCTCTTCTTACCAACATTACTCCGGCAGGATATTTTGCCACAGCATAAACTTTTCCGTTTGTGCAGAGCGTGGACTTAACCAGTTGCATTGTCAAAGCTTGTCCAATCACTCCTCTTGAAAGCTCTGTCCCAGCAGCCGGCATGTATTGGCTATTTATAAACTCTGTGGCTGTGAACAGTTGGCTCATTTGCTTCGGGTGCATAAAGGCGACATCAGCATCGAAATCTTCGTTCTCAACAGCATCCCAAAGCTCCACAAGCTTTGCCCATGATAGGACGGCGGAACCACCAGCTATTTCAGCTCCGCCAGCTAGGTCGGAAGCCGAGATAGCATCATAAAGCGCTAAAACTTTTTGTGTTTCCAACTTTCCAATGCTTCTTCCAAGTGCGGCTAATTGTCTCTGCATAACGTTCCATTTGGCATCTTCAGCAAACTCTTTTGTCCAGGCAATTCCATCCCTTATTATTATGTTAGTTTGGATGTCAACTGTTGAGTAGCGGGCTCCTGAAAATCTTACGACGCCTCCCTCGGCAGCTACATAGGCGGTTGATTCTTTCTCTAATGGGAATCTCTCAAGTGCTTCCTCTGTTTTTCTGACATCAATTATTTGCCTGCCTATTATTGCCGGTTGAGCAGCATCCACAACTGTGTCGTGGATTTTGCCCAATGCTCCAGCCATGTCGCTGAATATGCCTTCTTTCATTCCCTGCCTATAATAGTTTTGGACGAAAGGATTTGAAGCTGCCAATGTCTCACAGCGGCGGAGGTGCTCTTCATACCATTTTTCTTTCAGCAGTCCTTCATGGAATTTTGGATATATAAAATCACTCGCCATCTTAATCACCTTATATACAGTTGACTCTTATCAGCACCAAGTCGCCATCAGCAGTAGCTGCTCCACCTTCATTCTTTCCTACGTATTCCGCTAATCTTGCCAGAGCATCGGCGTTAGAATAAGTTGAGGCATATGCTATAGCAGCAACTTTTCCACCAGCTGCTCCACCAACAGGTGCTCCAACAGATATGGCACCGGCAGCAGTGCATTTTACAAGTCCACGCTTTAGGACTGGAACCATTTGCCCGGAAGAGACAGTTTTAAGGGCAACACCAGCAACGTTTTGACCGGCAGCGGTTGTTGGCGAAACTTTTCCAGCGGCTGAATAGTAAACAACTTGTCCTTTAGTTATTGCGGCAGCAGCTTCCAATGTAACAATGTAGGCACCATCTTCGGCAACATCTCCTACTGCAAGGTCTGTTCTTCCAGATACATCTGCCATTTTTATTCACCTTTCATTTTTAACTGCTTCCACCCAAGTCGTTTTGGGCTACATAGCAGGTTACCCGGTTATTTGGTAACTATCTACTATCGTTTGTGCTAGCCGTTGTTGAAGAGAAGCTTCCAATTCTAACTGATGGTTTCGAGCTTCTACCAGCAGCAGCATCGTCCCTTAAATGGACTGGAATGTAGAAAGGTTTATTGTAAAGCATACAGCTGGTATTGGTGCATCGGTAGTTCGGTGTTCCGCTTATTCTTGACAGCGAATTACCACATTTAGGACAGTATGGCATATCTAGCCCTCATATTGGTTTGGCTGTATTCCTAAAATGCTGTATAGTTTCTGAACCAAAAGTTTCGGACCACTTGCCTTCCAAGCTCTCCATATTGCAGGGGGTGGCAATGCCTCAATTATGCTGTTCCTTAAGTTTTCGTATTTAAGCCTAAAGTTCCTCTCTGTATCCATTTTTTCTTTTTCTAACTCGACAATGCGTTTCTCGCTTTCAGTCAGCTTCTTTCGAAGTTCTATAACGGTATCGCTTTCTGGCTTTATTCCTTTCAGTTTCTCATCTAGTTGCTTTACGAGCCCCTCATATTTCTCTATCATCTCTAGGACTTTATCTTTCTTATGCTCTAAATCTTCCTTTAGCTCTTTCTCCTTCTTTGTGGCGGCTTCCTTTATGGCTTCCAGTTGCTGATTTAATTTTTCTTTAAACCCATTCAGTTCAGCATTGATTCTTGCTGCTGCCTCTTTAACGATTATTATGGTTGGAGCTGGAGGAACAGCAGTTGTTGCTGGCTGTCCGCTAGTGGAGACAGAATAGTTTGGAAGCGGCTGGCTTAGAAGGGCGTTAACCTGTCCTTCCAAATAGCTCAATCTTTCAGCGAACCATTGCTTCAACTGCTCAATTTGGACATCTAATGGTGGCGGAACGATTGGCAGCGTTATACCTTCCCAAACTTTAACAAATGTTTCCTTGTCTGCTGGCGGGAAGTTCTTCATGAAATGAACCGCTGTAAAGTCAAAGTTCCTAGGTGCTATCCCATTCACCTTTTCTAACATGACACCAGGCTTGAACCAGTTAAGCTCAATGGAAACACCTTTGAACTCTCCTTTCTTTATTCTCTCAGCGATTTCTGGCGACACTGTTCCCTCAAATGCTACTCCTCCAAGCTGGTCATCCCACCAGCTTCTTTCTACCACATTTGGCTTTGGAAGTATTTGGATATGGTCGATTCCGAAAGGTTTGCCAGCTAATGTCGGAGCAGCCTTTTTCAGCTCTTCCTCAAGATAGACATGATAGGTTCCTTCCTCTGGGTGCCAAAGTTTCTTTGGATGGATAGCTACACCGAAAACTTTCACTCCATCAACTCTCAGTCCTTCGCCGAAGAGATACAATATTTTCTTTCCGTTTAGCATTGCTTCCTCAACCCGATGTTTAATGGCAGCGCAGTAGGCTTCCGGATTGTCCTTATCTTTGTTTTTAGCAACACAGTCAGCAAAGTCCTTATAGCCAGCAAACGGCTCTCCCATTCCTATTATTCCTTCCTTATGCTTCTCAAACCATTCTTTTGCTTTGCTCATAGTCCATCCTTTGCTTTTGTCAAAGAGGTAGGTTTGAATTTCCATCCCCACATTACATTTTCCACCTTCAAAATGTCCTTTCGGACAGCCAACAACAGCCCTAATTCCTTCGTCTTCGCTTAAAGTTATTGTCCTGAAGCTGTCTTTATCGAAGCTATCGGGGTCTCTGTGTCCGCTCCTTATATATTCGTCTGTCTCATCCCATGGCATTTTCTATTCACCTTTCTTTTTCATTTGTTGATACTCTTCCCAAGTATAAACGGCGTAGTCATGATATGTTTTCTTTCCCTTGGAACGTTTCTCGCCTAGATATACAATGATGAGCACTTTGCCAGCCAATGTTCCGTATTTCTGCATCTTCTCCCTAACCGCCTTGGCGAGCACCGCATGTCCCAGACTTATCAGCATGCTCTGTCCACGCTTGTCTATGACATCAAGGACTTCCCAAGGACCTTGTGCTGTCTGTATTATTCTTGGGTCTTGCTGAACTTGACAGATAAACGGTTGTCCCTCTTCGAACTTAACAACTTCTGCCCGCCTGTATTTTTCAGCTATCTCCAACAGCTCTTTTGGGTCTATCTCTGCTTTCATCCAATCCTCTGCTTTTGTCCGGCGTATGCCGAACACTTCTCCTCTTATATCTTTTTCTTTGCTCACGGGTTTTCACCCGACACCACAAAAAAAAGTGGTGTTTCGCTGGAATTTCACCAGCTCATCAGGGGTGTTATTCTTCCTCCTCTTCTTCCCATTCTTCTTCCCAGTCTTCCTCTTCCCATTCCTCTTCTTCTTCCATTTTACTCTCTCCTTTCAGCTTAACGACGCCTTCTTCTTTCTCGGCGCTCACGCCTTCTTTCTTCCGACATTATGCTGTCACCTCCGTCTTGATTTTCTTGTATTCGGCGGTGAAGATATCCACAAAGAACACTAGAGCTCCTGCTAATTTGTTGTATGGTTCAGGTAGTGCTGCCAGTGCTGTAGTGAAGCAGCCGAAGTAATAGAGCAAAGTGTTGTAATATCTATCAAGCTCATATTCTACTTTACCTGTCTTTCTTAATATTGTCCAATTGCGGACATAACCTAAAATGTTTCTCAAATATGCTAGCACAAAGGAAACGGCAGCGAAGCCGAAGAACTTCTTCAATGTCAATATAATAGGCTGGAAGATTTGCGGAATAGTAGCTACATCAACTGTCTCAACATAGCTCTGAATCCCTAAAGCTATTCCAATGGCTATCACAGCTATTATTGTGGCGAACACTAACTTTTCGCTATTATTCATCCATCTCACCTCCTATCTGCCTTTCGGGATGATGTGGCAGATTTGCCGGGGAATGGCGATGGAGGTTTACGCTCAAAAACCCAGGAGGGGAGAAAGGAGAAGCCCCACCACCATTCCTTTCGGCTCTGCCTTTTACGAGTCTCAGAGTCTCATCCGAAAATGCAAATAACGAGCGCTGGGTCTTGTGTGCTTGCGTGTGCGTTTTCGGGGTAGACTTTGAGACTCGTGCAACATCACAAATCCCATTCGGCTCCCATTGTGACTTGGAGTCTTTTATCGAGTAGACCATCATTACCATCTATATCCACACCTCCAGCAGTAGCAGGATTTTTCATCCCTTTCCACAGCCCTACTACCACATTTTCGACAGATGCGAGCTTTATTTAGCTTGCTCATTCTATTCTCCCAACTGCAGCAGTTATTTCTTTTTCTGGCGGCTTTTTAAGAATTGGTTTTTCTCCAGGCAACAGTTCCGTCTCCTCCCTACCAGCACCTTTTCTCGGTTCAGCTAATTCTGGCAGCTCTTCGGGCATCTTCTCCTCCAAATCTACACCTATGTTTATCAATATCCTACGCCACTCCCTTGTGGTGATACCTTTATACTGCCAAGTCCTCATAAGTATTGGCAACAAATGCTCAACAGAAGGACGTTCTGGAAGGCGCCAATTCAGCCTTACTTGGGCTTGTGTGGGGTCTAATCCTGCTTCTGCCACCCATTCGGCAAAAATCTTCTCCATCATCCTTTTAAGATAGCGCTGAAGTGCATATATCTTTCTCTCGCCAAACTGCAAAGCTGCTCTTGCTGAAGCCTCTGTGAATCCGGGAGAAGTGAAAAGTTTCGGAAGTGGAGTTTCCAAACCTATATAAAAGCTGTTCCACAAGGTTTCAACATAAAAATCTAATCCTTTCATACGCTCTGGGACAAGCTGCTGAACTTTTGCATCTTTAACGTTTATGGCAATCCTTCTACCTTCACTTTTGCTTAATCCTTGGATTTGGTCGTGATATTCTTTCAACTTGTCATCGCTTACTTCTGGAATAACCCAAAGCTCATTATAGGCGCCCATGTTTTCTATTTGAGCCATCATGGCTGCCTGTATTTTAGCCTTAATCTTATACATGGGCTCCCTATTCTCTAAAGGTCTCGCCAGTGTCTCTAAAATTCCCACACCAAGCGGTGTATCGCCAATCCTGTTGTAGGCAAACCATACAATTTGGTCGGAGGAAAATTCTTTCCCATTCAATATAATAATTGAATTAAGTGTTGAGATGCCTTTCTCGTCTATCTTATAAGTAAAGCCGGAAATAACAAATGGAGGAATACGCACGAATCCTTCCTTTATTACAAAACTATTGCCGTATCCAACCAAATCCCTTGTTATCTCCTGTAAGAGCTCATCTATCCCGTATTCTTCGCACTTTTCATCCACAATTTCTTTGGCTGTCTTCCCATTCACCTTTTCTTTATAATCCTCATTCATAGTGGTTTGAAAGCCCATCCCAACTGTTATATCGGTAATAAAGTCAATTGCTGCCCTTATATCTGGGTCTGATAAATGTATTGTGTTAAGTTTTTGCCAATTAACTGATTCTGAAATAATTTGCCCATAAGTTGGTCTTCCTATCAAAAGTTTCGGAGGATTCCGCCTTATGAGGTGTTGGAGCGCCTCAATGAATTTTAGCGGCAGTCAACATTCCTCCTGAAATTGTCAATACATGATATTGACAGCGCCTTATATAAATGTTTTCATTTAAAGATTTGCTTTCAATGTTTAACGGAAATATTGTTTATATATAACACCCGTTATGATTATTGTTGATGCGTATGGGCTACGCAAGTGTTAATGAAGTTAAGGCTCTTTTAAGGATTACAATTTCAACATTTGATACTGAAATCCAAACGGCTATCGATGACTACGATAAAGCAGTTATTGATGTTAAACTGTCGCCCTACACAACTGTTCCTCTAGCTTCTCCTCCCGATGCTATAAAGAAAATATCCAAATATGGGGCGGCAGGATTATGGCTTAAGCTCCATCCGATAACTGAACATTCAACAAAAGAAGCTGATAATTATTTGGGATTAGCTAAAGAGTGGCTCGAAAGTTATATTAAAGCGAATTATCATAAAGGAAAAATGTTAGAAGAATAGGAGGTGAAAATGATGGTAGTAATGCAGGGAAACGTTAAAGTAAGAATAGGGGCAAGCACTTCAGCCTACATGGAAATAACCAATGTTAAGCGCCTTGTCTACAGGTGGCAGCCAACAACCTATACACCACAAACCGTTATGAGAACAACCAATCCTGTAGGCTTTAACCGTCCGCACAAATACATCATAGGTGAACTGCATACTTTGAGCGAATGCCATGATGCTTTCTACAACAACACATCCTTTACTCCGCCGAAACAATTCATAAAGCCGGATGGAGACAATGAGGAAATCCCATACTTTGAAGCTTTTAATACCGATTCGGAAGGTAGAGAGTGGAAATATACTTTCTACGGCGTTGTGCCTGTAGATGACCCGTTTGAGGCTGAAGATGGGAAAGATATTGTCCATGTCTATCCATTCGTGGCAAAGAAGGTAGTGGTAACAAAGCCGACGTAGATTGGAGGAATTTAAATGGCCGAATTTTTTGAAGGAGTAGACGATTCTAGTGCTGAAGCGATAGGTGAATTAGAGGAAAGGATAAACGAATTAGCTGAGCAAGTTAGAATAACACAGGAACAGATGAAGGAGCTTCAGCAAGCAGTAATGTCAATCATAGAGCGAGAAGAAAGAGGAGAGCAGATTTACGGCGTTAGAAAATATGGAAAAAAGCCTTCCAAAGGATGGGGTGCAGGAGGATTCTTTTACTGGGGGCGCTTCGGCGTTTTCTCTCCCATGTTTATTTCTTCTCTTTTAATGAGGCGTGCAGCGCTTAAAGGTTTAAGGACAATTATGAAAAAATATGGAATTCCCACTTATCTTATCGGTATCGTATCAATGATAGTAGGAATGGTTATATGGTTTTATTTAAGGGAAGAAAGAGAAAGGCAGCGCTATGAAATGGAAGAGCGCCTAAACCAGGAAAGAAGAGCTATATTGAATGCTGTTCTTGAACAATTGGGCGAGAGAGCTAGAGAATTGGAAAGATATGCCAGAAGCAGTGAAGAAGTAAATGAAATACTTAGGAGTGTGGTTCCAAGGTGACAAACATATATGTTAAGATAGGAGTTGTAGATGTTTCGGATGCTGTTGAGGAGATTGAAGTTTGGAGAAAGCAGGGGCAGATAAGGATAATTTTAAGGAATGATGGCGATGTTTATACAGGAATTATTCCCGCTGATGCTCTTATAGAAATAAAGCTTGATGGTGTTCCATTAATATACGGCTATGTAGATTCCGTTAACCCTAAAGTTTCAGAAAAAAGTTACGACCATTATGAACAAAAGCTTATAGTTTCGGGAAGAGATGTATCCCAGGACTTAATGAACAAAGTTTACGATAAAATATATTGCGATAAGATAGACAACATTATTGCTGACCTTCTCCAAGCTGCTGGGACTGAAATATCTTATACTTCACAAGGTATTGGTCCAGTAAGATTCTTTGATTGTAAAGCAATGACTGTCTATGATGCGGTTAGGGAGATATTAGAGCTTAGCGATTGGGAAGGGTTTGTAGATTCGGCTCAAGGAAGAGATGCTAACAACAAATGGAAATGGAAAATGTTCTCGCTCGGAGGAAGCGACCAGCCGAGTTCTGGAATAACATTGAAAGCTGTTCCCAACGACCCCACAAACAACATATTGGAAGTTATTGACTTTGTAGAAAAAGATGCTTATGAGCTTCGCAACTACATAATAGCTTTCGGAACAGACAAAGTTGATGATGCTTGGACAGAGTTAACAGCAAGTTATTGGCAGCCAGGTAAGACGGGAAACACGATATCCGATGTTTTCAATCCTCCTGAAATGCCTCCTACAAGAGGTGGCTATGCAATTAAAGTTTCTAAAGGAACGGCAACTGACCCAGAATACGGACATACAGTTGCAGCTAAACTTACATTTCCTAATTTCAATTACGACTATCTTGATTTTTCCAAAGTAAGTTCAATGAATATTTCTTTCAGGATTTGTGCTAAGGATACTCCAGGAATTGTAAATGAGCGCTATGTGGTTGTTTATCTTAAAGACATTAATGGGAATAGAATAGCATATAAAGTTCCTAAATGTCTGCACGATTACGATTTTGGCATGCTTCCCACATCAATTTCTATTCCAGTAGGTAAAGATGTTAAGATATATACTTCACCTTTTGACCCACAAGATGCATTTAGGAGCGCTGCTGAATGGCATCTAATAAGCGGGACAAGCTTTTCTTGGGATAGAGTAGTTGAAATAATGATAGAACCAGGAAGAAGAAACGCTGGCAGCTTTAAAGAATTTCAATGGATGCTTATTGATAACTTAATTATACCTAATTTCCGAATTAGAGAGGTTGCACAAGATTTAACAAGCCAACAGAATTATAAAGTTAGGAAGCTAATAATTTATAAAAGGGACATCAGTTATCAGCAAGAGCTTAAAGATTATGCAGAAAGCATTTTAAGAAAGCGTAAAAATCCATTTACCCGCCTACAGGTTAAAGCAAGGGGTGATGTCGGATTAATCGGCGGAGAATGGAGGTGGCTTCCAGGATATAAGGTTACAGTAAACATTCCTGGGATGATAGAAAATCAGACTTATAGGTTTGTAGAAATTCACCATATAATAAAAAGGGAAGGAATTCAAGGATTTGACCATGTTGTTGAGCTTTCGCTTGTTCCCTATGACACGCCTTTAGATACTTTGAGATGGAGCTATGTTGTAAAGCCTCAAGTGGGTTATTTAAGAGAATTACATGAGAGATTAAGAGTCAAAGAGCAGGAAGCTATAGATTTCAGAGATTGGTATGAGGCTTTGCCTAAACCCTATTGGGAGCTTTACGGGAGAGTTCCTTGGGATGGAATGTATGCTTCAGTTCCTTCCGACAACCTGCTCTGGAACCCCAACTTTGAACTCGATTTCGACGATGACGGTGTTCCAGATGGATGGACTGCCGAAAAGTCTGGAAGTGCAACATACGGAAGAGCCGAAGATTATAAGAAGGAAGGAAAATATTCGATATATATTGACACTCAAACAGATGGCTGGGCTAAATGGACTTCTCATCTAATTCCTGTAATGAGCGGATGTGCCTACTTCCTAAAAACTAATGCCATAAGAACTGTAGCTGGCGATGGAACAGCTAGCATAGGAATAGATTGGTTAGATGAAAACCAAAATCTTATAGCAAGTGAAAATATTTTTTCGGGAACTATAGGAACTTCATGGGAAGAGAAAATTGGAACGTTAATAGCTCCTACCTCTCCTTCTCCAGCTTATTATGCAAAAGTTTTTCTCAAATTGCAGCATAACACTTCCAGAACAAAAGTTTATTTTGATTCTGTTTTCTTAACGAAAGTCCTTGTCCACAGCGATAGGCTTAACGTGGAAGTTCCTCCACCTCCAAGCGGCTTTACTTCCGACAGCATTCAAGCAGCAGTTGTTGTCCAACCAGATGGAACAACACTTTCCTACTTTATAGTTACAATTCCAAGAGTTGAACATTCGGCACTTTCAGCTTATGTTCTTCGCTACCGGAAGCAAGGGACAAGCGGATGGAACTCCACACTTGTTCCTCAACCTGCTAGTGGCAATCCTGTAGTAACAACAGCGCCGGTTGAGAGCGACCAAACTTATGAATTCCAGGTTTGTTCAGTTAATAAATTAGGAAAAGCTTCGGATTGGACATCTACAGTAACAAAGGTTGCAGGAAAAGATACAACACCTCCTGCCACTCCTACTGGCTTAACAGCTTCTGCCGGCGTAAGAAAGATAATATTAACATGGAATCCTAACAGCGAGATAGATTTAAAAGAATATCTTGTTTACAGAAATACGGTAAACAATTCAGGAACAGCAACATTAATTGCTCGTGTTCGAACCACAAGATTTGAAATTGATTCCGAAATAGGAACAACTTATTACTTTTGGATTAAAGCTGTTGATTATTCTGGGAACACAAGTGGATTCTCTTCTGTTGCCTCGGCTGCCGCTGTTGCCGAAAATATAACCAATGTTACTGATTCTGTTCCATCAATACCAACCATTTCTGTTGTGGCAGAAGAAGTTGATACTGCTACCGAGTTTAGAACATGGCTTACTGTAACGATTACACGAGTTGACGGTGCAGGTGGTTATGTTGTTGCTTATCGAAAGTATGGAGAAACAAATTGGAATAAGATATACGTAGAGCAGCCAGCATCTGGGAATCCAATAGTTAGAACGCCCGACCTGCCAGCAGATACAACCTATGAAGTTATGGCATGTTCTGTTAGTCCAAAAGGAACTGCAAGCTCTTGGACGAACGTTGTTCAAATAAACACAAAACCGAACAACGTTGCTCCAGACCCGCCGGAAGATGTTAGCGCTATTGAGGCTATAGATGCCCTCTTTTTAACGTGCTCCGAAGTTTCAGCTACAGATTTTAGTCATTATGAATGGTATGTTGGAACAACATCTCCACCAACAACCCCTGCAGGAAAATCTACAAAACCGTATTTCTATTGGAAAGCATCGAATTATAATGCTTATTATGTAGGTGTTAAAGCTGTTGATACTGCTGGAAACCCAAGTTCAATGACTGTTAGTTCTGGAACATACACACCGGCAAAAGCTAAACCAATTGATTTGTCAATTGAGAGTAGACCGTGGACATCGAATATTAAAATTTTCGAAGATTGCATTTCTCGTGGAAAGTTTTACTATGGTAGTTTAGGGTCTGTTGAATCTTGGAAGAGGTATGTGAGGACTGACACTACAACAGTTGGCTCAAACACGTATAATAATTTTGGATTGGTGAACAGCGATACCAGCAGTTTTGTCCAAGGTGTAACAGAATCTGACAGATATTACACAGTCTATTTTGGCATTAGGATTTTCAAGGTTGCTTCTGATGGAACTGAAACGGAGATAACTAGTGGTTCGCCAGTTGCTGTAGTGTTCCGGGACACAAACGGTAGTGGAATCCGGATAGCAGATTATAGTTTCCCTGGTGCGACATTAGCAACAACAGATAGGTTATGCATCAAGTATTACATTGATAGTGGAGGTGGGTGGGAAGAGAAGCTGAAGGTGGTCACCGATTCGCTTGGTGTTACTTCATTGCCAGCTGGAACATGGAGAGTTTCTTATTATACGTATAGAAATACAGCTGCGGTTGGGGATTATTTATATACGATTGGAAGGATATATTTCGGTGCTGATTATGATACTAGCATTCTTACAGTTCAGAATGGAAGTATCAAGTTTGCTGATGGCACAACAAAAACGATTAATGGAGACTTTACGGGAACAAAGCTGCTCAGCATTGCTGTTGGTGCTCATTTCGTTTATTGGCAAGATGCTGACAGCGATTTGCATATCACGACCAATTATGCTGCTGCTGTTGGTGAGGGTAAAGGTTTAATTGCTGCTATTGACCGAAAAACAGATAATCCATCAACAATTCTGATGTTTGACAGTTATACACCGACGATTGGCGCTGGATGCATAGCAGCGAAGAGCATCTTGGCAGACCATATCAAGGCTGGACAGATAAACACGACGCATATAACTTCAGACGCTAATTTAGCCATTAAGGCGAGCCAGATACTGCTAGATGGGACTACGTATTTCGTTAGTTCTTGGCAAAAAAGTGGAGATGTTACGAAAATCGATGGAGGTAAAATTTCGGCTGGAACTGTAACAGCAGACCAAATAGCTGCCGGTGCGATAACAGCCGACAAAATCGCAGTTGGCGCTGTTACTGCCGATAAAATTTCGGCTGGAGCTGTAACGTCAGAAAAGATAGCAGCCGGACAAGTTACTACAGACCATATTAGGTTCAATGTTTTAAATTCCGACCCTACATATGAAGCTGGAAAAATGTGGTATAGAGGCGATTTAGATGAGTTGAGATTTGCTAGTGGAACAACATACGACAAAGTGGCTCAGATTCCAAAGATATCGTTGGGTGCGCCTCTTCGAGGACTTTTCTGGATTAGAGATAACTGGTCTCTACCTTATTGCGAAGCTTCAGAAACAGACACAATACCATCTGGTAACGTAACGTGGGCTTACCACGTTAGATTAGATACTGGAAGTTCAGTTGGAGGTTATGCAAAAGTTTGGCATCCTTGGCAGTGGAAAGCAACATGGTCTAAAAGAAGAATCCTTTCTTTCTTTATTAAAGCCAGCCTTTTAAGTTATGTTAGAATTAGAATTTGGTCTGGCACATACTTTATGTCTTCAGCATATCCAAGCTTTGGTGTCTATATTGATAATAATACATCCACAACTAATCCTTATTTAGTAGGGTTTTCATGGAATGGAACTTCATCAACCTCGGTTAATCTCATGCAACTATCTGCAAATACACCGTATCTGATTACAATAGAGTTCATACCTGGTCAGGGAATTTATTTCTACGTAGATGGTGTTCTGAAAGGTTCAATAACATCTAATTTACCTTCTGACACTGCAAATGCTGACGTTGCAGCAACTTTTGAAATATATACTTACAACACAACTAATCATTCTCTTTGGGTTGGTGAAGTAGCATGCTTCCAAGAACTTTAAGGGCGGTGGTTAACTATGATGAAAAGAATATTTAGAGAAATAACAGTTAAGCCTTCAAGTCCCGGCAGCTACCGAGCAAGCTCTCTGGCTTGGTGGTTCTGGTGTGCCGAGCAGGCTTATTGGAAGTGCCAGGGAATAGAGGACGAAAGCGTTAATGTGGAGGCTAAAAGGATAGGAACATTGGTGCATGAGTTAATTCACAAAGAGAAAAAGGCTTGGACTTGGGAGCTGAAATTCTTGGAGGAGCTGGAAAAGAGGCGCCTAGACAATTATGGATTTGTAAGGAAGTTGGAAGGAAATGAGATTTATGAAGATGTTACTGGACATCCCGATGAGTTCCAAATTACACCAGCAAAGAAAGTTAGCATTATTGAACTTAAAACAACTTCTATAAAGCCCACTTCAAGCACACTTAATTTCTACATTCGCTACCGCCTCCCCGTTGCTCAATTCCAAACTCAAATCTATTGCTGGATACTTGAGCCCATAATTAAGGAATTAGGATATGAATTGGAAAGGGTTCACGCTGTAAGCGTCTATCATGTTGAGTATGAGGGCGGAGAATTGAAAAACTACAAACATTGGATGGATATTCCTGTATTTTATTACCCAATGGATGTTTATAAGCAGATTAAGGATATATTATTCGCCTTCAAAAATCCTTTAAACATCATTCCACCACGTGGATTCCCATTCGGCTTTAAATGCCGTAATTGTCCCAAAATATATAAGGAAAGATGTAGGTTTATGAAAAAGGAGGAAAAGAAAGGATGAAAAAATTGAAAGTGGTTGAAATATTCCACAGCATCCAAGGTGAAGGATTAAGGATAGGCGAGCCGCAAATCTTCATAAGGCTTGCTGGATGCAACATGAGGTGTCGCTGGTGTGATACTGCCTACTCGTGGGATGAAAAAGATGTTAAAGAAATGACACCAAACGAAATAATAAACGAGATTGAAAACTATCCATGCCGCTCTGTCCATATCACAGGTGGCGAGCCATTAATTCAGGCGGAACCTTTGGAGATGTTGATAAGGCTTTTAAAACTTAAAGGATATTTTGTTCATCTTTCAACTAACGGCTCAATATACGATAAAACCATATTCCAGCTCTGCGACTTTGTAAGCATGGATATGAAACCACCAAGTTCTGGGATGAAAAGTGATTTAGAAAATCTTTGGCGCCTCTATTATCTTAAGGGGGAAGACTGTGAGTTCAAAATTGTTATAGCCGGCGAGGAAGATTTAAAATTCGCCCTCTACATAATTTATCCGAAAACTTGCGGAACCATAATTCTGCAGCCGGAGGGCGGAGTAAACATAAAATGGCTGGTGGATGAACTGAAGAAATATAATCTGCGGAATGTTAGAGTCCTGCCTCAACTTCACAAAATAATATATGGGAAAAGGAGAGGTGTTTAATGAAGGTTACATTAATAGTTAAAGACGGCTTTGAAGCTGCTCATTATATACCTAAGCACAAGAAATGCGGAAAAGTGCATGGGCACAGCTATAAAGTAACGGTAGAGTTTACAGGCGAAATAAAATATGGACAGAATTGGCTTACAGACTTCGCAAACCTAAAGAAGGTGGTTAAGGAGGTATTGGGCAAGCTTGACCACACCTGTATTAACCAGGAAATAGCTTATCCAGCAACCGCTGAATTTATAGCTAAATGGATATTCAACCAGTTGAAAGAGGCGCTTTCCATACAGAAAAGAGTAAAAGTTAAAAGCGTTACAGTGTTCGAAACGGAGGAGTGTGGAGCTAAAATTGAGGAAGAAGATGTTTAAGACAGTAAAGGTAACAATAACAATAAGATGTGGAGGAAAGAAACTATCTGAAACCATAACACAGTATTGGCTACCGGATGCTTCGCTTAAAGATATAATGGAGGAGATTAAAAAACTTTTGGGTGATTAATATGAGTCTACAGTGGAGTCCCACCTCCGTCCTGCCGCTTTACACGAGTCTCAAAGTCTACTCCGAAAATGCGTTTTGTGAGCGCTCTTGCGTCGTCGTGTTCAAATGCGTTTTCCGAGTAGACTCCGAGACTCACACAACATCACAAATCCCATGCGCTTCCCATTGTGACTTTAAGCTTATTTCAAGTAGACTGGAGAATGATTAAAATGGTTAAGCTATACTTTGCAGGTGGCGAGACACAAGATTATTGCACTATCCTTGATGTTGCAGGTGTTAAGAGGCGCCTACTTTCGTTCTTTTATATGCCAAACCATTTGTTGAGGGGCGAGATGACCTTAAAAGAATATTATGGTGAGGATAAGGAACTTTTCATAGACAGCGGTGCTTACACGGCATTTACACAAGGGGTAGAAATAAACATTGATGATTATATAAACTTTATCCATTTCCATCAGCCGCAAGTTTATGCCAATCTTGACGCTATAGGCAATTGGGAGAAAACACTTCAAAACCAGAAAAAGATGGAGGCGGCAGGCTTACATCCGATACCAGTATGGCATGCAAAAGAGCCTTGGCAAGTTTTAAAGGATTATGTTGGCTCCTATCCATACGTGGGAATAGGATTTGGAACACTTTCATCTCATCAAGAAAGGAAAGATTTGGTTAAAACGATACTTTCCGAGTTTCCCGGACACAAGTTCCACATGTTTGCCATCACTCATCTTGACTTGCTAGCAGAATGTGATTTCTATTCTGCCGATTCTACAGGCTGGGTTTTGAGGGCTAGCAAGTTCGCCACAATAGACACACCTATGGGCTATGTTACTTTCAGTCCGGAAGTAGGAAAAGAAAGGGCTTTCTATTACAAGAACATGAGCGAGAAGGAAAAGGCATTGCTTGAAGCTTATCTTCAAAAATTTGGTCTTTCAATAAAAGATTTAGATGTAAGCTACAAACGGAGCTGGATTATGAGAGCCTACTATCAAGCTAAATTCTTCCTCTTATACGAGAAAGCAGTTAACAGCATCGAAAGAACAAAGGAGGGAAAGATTGCTCCCAAATCTCTTGACCAATTCTTCAGAAGTTTAGGGTGGGAAAGAGGATATGTCGTTAAAAAAGGCTATGGAAGAATTACTTAAGGAACTGCACGTTAGAGGATTCATAGACCAGGAAGTGTTAGAGCATACACCAGAAAGATACACCAAGGCATTGTATGAGCTCTTAAACGGCTATTATGAGAATCCTAATAGCCATGTTGTATTGTTTGAAAACCGGGAACAAACAGATATAATCTATGCTACATGCGAATTTTACAGTTTATGTGAGCACCATTGTCTTCCTTTCTTCGGCAAAGTTCATATAGCCTATGCTCCAACAGATAAGATAATTGGGCTTTCAAAGCTTGGAAGGATTGTTGATGTTTTCGCTCGCCGCCTGCAAGTCCAGGAACGCCTTACTAATCAGATAGCTGACTTTTTATTCGGCTGTGATTTAAAGCCTAGAGGTGTTTTTATATTGGTGGAAGGAAAGCATTTATGTATGATTATGAGAGGCATTAAAAAACAGGATGCAATAACCAAAACAGTAGCTGTTCGTGGATGCTTTGCTGAAGGCGAGGAGGCTCATAGAAAAAGGGAGGAAGTTTTAATGATTTTAAGGGAGCGTGGTGTTATTGGTAAAAGTGAAAAGGAGTAAAGGTTTGGAAGATATAATAAAATATTATCTTCGGCAAGATTTATGCCTGATTCCATGCAAGTATAAAAGCAAAGAGCCAACAGTTTCTTGGAAAGAATATCAGCAGAGAAAACCTTCTGAAGCAGAGATAAATGAATGGTTCTACAGTGGCGCCAATTACAATGTGGGAATAGTATGTGGGAAAGTAAGTAACAATCTTGTGGTTGTGGATATTGATAACGACAAGAAAGGTAAAATAATGAAAATTATCTTCGGAGCTAATATCGAAGATGAAACATTGGTGGTTAGAACTTCTAGGGGGTACCACATTTATTTCTTCACAGAATTTCCCATTCAGACTTTTAGACTTTCAACAGAAGAGCTAGCTATTGATGTTAAAGGAGAAGGCAGTTATGTGCTGGCTCCTCCATCTGTTCATCCTTCAGGACAAAGTTATTCTTTCTTATCTCCTGAACCTCTTCCAAATATAAAACTTTGGAAAGGCGACTTAAAGCAGGATTTGATAGAGAAGATAAAGGAAAAATGGGATGTAGATTTAGGTGAAGAAATAAACATCAATGAGCTGCTGGATGGTGTGGAAGAGGGAAGAAGAAACAATTCCGCCATTATTATAGCTTCCTATTACAGGATTAAAGGCTTCACAAAGGAGCAGGCTTGGGAGCAGTTAAAGCTTTGGAACGAGAAAAATAAGCCACCATTGCCCGAAAAGGAACTTCAAACCGTTTTGGATTCGGCTTATGATAGGGCAGAGCCATACCATTACCGCTTTAAAGCTGGCACAATAGAAAAAGAATTCTTCACTGCAAGCGATGTGGAAGAAGCCGAGAAACTTTTGCAGCAGGAGAATATTCTAGAATGGATTGAAAAAGTTGCTTTAAGCGATATAGTCGGACATGTTAAGCAAAAGGTAACTCTCTTCCTCTTAAACCTTGTGGATGAAAGTGTCCACGTGCATGGAGAATCAAGCACTGGAAAGAGCTATATGACCGACCGGGTTTTCGACTGTTTTCCAAAGCACACGTGGTTCAAGATTACAGGTGTAACAGATAAAGCTATAAGATATTTAGACGAAAACATTAAGCATTTATACCTTGCTGAATGGCGTGCTGTAGGAGAATCTGATAAGGAAAGCACGGCTCAATACGACATTAAACTATCCATTTCTGAAGGAAAGTTGGAAATCCTTGTTGTTGAGAAAGTTGAAGGAAGGCTTAAAACAAGGAAGATAACAACATCCATAGCCAATGTTATTTCCACAACAACTGACACCCAAATTCCCCCAGAACTTCTTAATCGTGTCTGGGAAATAACAACAGATAAAAGCCTTATTCCACAAGTTGTAACGGTTAAAGCTAAAGAAGCCATGAAGTTACCAAGTTCTCGAAGCTCAAAACCGGCAGAAAAAGCTCGCCGAATATTAAGATGTGCTATCGAACTGCTTTCTAAAGCACCCAAAGATTATGTTATACCCTATTTCGATGAGCTACTAGTGCTTTTCGCTAAATTGTGGAACCAGCCCAGAGCAGCAAGGGACATTGAGAAGCTTGAACGCCTGATATACGCTTCAGCGCTCCTCCATTCCAGAAACCGCCCAATAATAGACGATAACGGCACTTCGGTTCTTGTATGCTTACCCATTGACTTCTTGTATGCTTGGAAATATGGAGACGAAGCAGTTATAGGAACGTTTACAGGTGAAACACAGCGCTATAGGGAGATAAAGGAGAAAGTTTTGTTCCTGGCTAAAAATAGGAAGAAAATAACGGCAGCTAATCTTGCCGAAGTAGCCGGCATAAACAAAGATACAGCGTATAAATGGCTTAAAAAGATGGAAAACGAAAAGTTTATAGAGCTGAAAAGCAAAGAGGAAGGAAAGAGAGTTTATATGCTCACGAGGGGGGAAGTAGAGAAAACGGAGCAAATCCAGCTTTCGCTTAAGCGTATGCAGGAAAAGACGCTTGAATTCCTTAAAGAACAGAAAATAATCCAGGAAGGAAAAATACCGGAAGTTCAGCAGGAATGGATAGCCATTAAATTACCTCTTCCACCAGAAGTTGATTTGGATAAACTCGAAAGCGAAGAAGAAGAGGAGGTTGAAATTCATGATTCTTATAGCTGAAAGCTTTAATCATCCAAAATACGGAACGCTATTGGATATATGGTATGTCGGCGGAGAGCATAGGATAGTTAAGCGCCCATTCAACCCATATTTCTACTCGCTTGTAAAGTTGCCTAACAGTTTTCCAGTCGAAAAGATATTACTTGAAAATGTTGAGCGTGGAAAGCAAACGATTTGGCTTAAAGAATTCACAGATACAAGACAATTGGAAAAAGAAAGAGACCCAGCATACACCTTTCAAGATGATATCCCGTATATTCAATTGGTGGCAGCTAAAATGGGCTTTAAGTATCCCAGCCCAAAACCGAAGCACAAGGCATTTGATACCGAATGGAATGGCGATAAACTTATTGCTTTAGGATATGGAGATAAAGATGACATTGAAGTTTTTACCGGAGAGGAAAAGGAAATATTGGCAAGATTTAATGAGATTTTAGCAGTTGATAATCCCGACATATTGGATACTTACTGGGGTAGCTATTTCGATGTGGAAAAATTACAGAAAAAAGCTGAAGAGTTAGGCGTTAAGTTGCGATGGGGAAGAGATGGGAGTGAACCATTCATAAAGAGGAGAGAGTATAGGCACGGAGCTAAAAGAGGAATGAAACAGCAGGTTAGGATTAAAGGAAGAATACATTTTGATGTTTTTAACGAAGTAGAAATGGACCAAACCTTAAGCGGCATCAAGAACAAGCGCCTTCAAACAGTTGCTGAATGGTTTAAATTCGGAGAAGCCAGCAAAATAGACCACGGCAAGCTTATGCAATACGGAATAGAAGTTGTTAAGAGCGAATGTGCAGAAGATGTTAGGAAGACATGGATGCTAGCTGACCATTATCTTCAGAACTTATATACTTTAGCTGACCATTATCTTTATCTACCTCTAAACCTTTTAGTTGAAAGAAGCCCATCCCACATTCCAAACTATATTTACATGAGAGAATTTGAAGAAAAGAACATTGTAGCTTCAAGAAACAATGCCGAAAGATTTCCAGCGTTCTTCGTTTGGGAGCGTAAAAGTTATGAAGGAGCACTTGTTAAGCTTTATAACCCTGGTATATATGAAAAGGTTTCAAAGATTGACTTTCGAAGCATGTATCCAAGCATTTGTGCCTGCTTCAATTTCGACCCACTTACTGTTAAACTTTTAGATATTAACCGTGGATTAGAATGGGAAGGATGGGTAGCTAAATTTGAGGGCAGAAAGATTACAATCTTCGATAAGAACATTAAAGGAACTTTCACCATTCGAATTGAGAATAAAGAAGGGATAACAAAGAAATGGATAGCACAACTCATGGAATGGCGTGAGCAGATAAAAAGCGACAAAAGTTTAACAGAAGATGAGAAGAGGAGCAGACAATGGGCTATAAAAATTATGATGAACTCATTATACGGCTATCATGGAATGAAGCATGCCAGATATGGATGGGCTCCGATAGCTGCTGCAACTACAGGAATTGGGAGATGGATGCTTTTGGAAGCCATAAAGTTTATAGACAAGGATGTTAAAGTTATTGAAGCCGACACCGATGGTATCTATTATGAAGGAACAAAAGGGTTGGCTGATAAAGTGCAGTCCTATATCCGCTCAATAATTCCATCAATTTATGACCCTTCTTTTATAAAGATAACAGAGGAAAGGTATGATGGTGGAATATTTTATGAAGAGAAGGGCTATGTCCTAAAGAAAAATGAGCGCTACGAGTTCCATGGTAGCGGATTAACAGGGAGGCATCACGCCAGGATTTGTGATAAAGCGCTTGAAGCTGTTGTGGATGGAATATTTAAAGGAGAAGAAATTAAAGATGTATTGTGGCAGTTCGCAAATTTGAAGAAATTCCCATTCGAAGATTTTATTCTAACTATTGAACTGCGGAAAGTGCCAAGCCAGTATAAAGAGGGAACAATGATACATTATTTGCTTAAAGAACTTGGAGATGTCGAAATTGGAGACGAGATACAATATGTTAAGACAAGAAAAGGATTCAAGCCCGTAGAAAAAGCTAACAAGAGCGATTTGGATTACGATTATTACAGAGAAAGAATAGCTGAAGTGTTAGCCCGCATCTTGAAACCTACAAAGCGGATAAACACATTTACTATTGAGCAAATAATTAAAGGAGGGCAGCAAATCCTTGGGTAAAATTTTAAGAGAAGTAAAGATGACATTTAAAGAACCGAAGAAAAGGAAGAGATTGACAAAACTAATGATTATTGATACTATCACTACCACCATTTTCTGGCTTGTTGTTCACGCTCTGAAAGATATTTTTATAGTGGGTTTAACTCTTTATCAAACTCTTACAGCTGCCGCAACAGGAGTGGTTTTAAACCTCCTGCTCGGCGGAATATATGGCAGAGTCCTCGATTTCGTTAGAAAAATATTTGGAGGTGAGAAAAAATGACGGAAAAAGAGAAAAAGAAAAAAGAGAAACCACATGCCGAAGCTGCCACATACGACTTAAGGATAATTGCAGATGAAGACGGAGAGCTTTGGCTCTTCATATCCTGCCCAGACCAACCCGGAAAATGGCATGGCTTACTCTTGGCTGAATTGCTAACATGGATAAACGAGACATTGGGGAAGAAAAAGAAATTGGAGTATGTAAGGGAGGTGAAGCGTGATGTCAGTCAAAAGAGAGATTAAAAAACAGCTGAAATTCTATCTTGCCGGTCCTATAACTTGGGTGGAGACGGAAGATTATGCACTTTGGCGTGAAGAAATATCCAAACTGTTGATAAAGTGCGGACACATCCCTATTAATCCTTTAAACAAGTATAAAGTTCCTGGAAACGAGAAGACGAAAGTTGAGAAGATGATTATAGAAGAAAAAGATGAAATAGCTAGGGAATTCATAAGGCGAAAAGTAATAAATCCCGATATCCAGCTTATGGAGCAGTCGGACGCCTGTATAGCTTACGTCCCATATTATTCGGTGGGAACATCTTCCGAGATGTTTTACTTCTATTACCACGGCAAGCCAGTTTATGTAATAACTTCGCTTCCTAGGAAACAATGGAGCGGATGGTTTGTGGGGCTTTCAACTCTAATCTTCACAACCTGGAAAGATTTCGAAAGATTCATTAGGAGGATGGAAATTTGAAGATGGAAGAATACAGGAAAATGATGACTAAAAGCTTTAAGAAGCGCCTCAAAATACACGCTAAAAAGAGCCATGATTATGCCACTGAAGATGTTCTGGCTAATTTCAAAAGAGTGGCGAATATCATGAAAGTGTGGAAGCCAGATATTTCAACACCTCATGGAGTAGCATTTGTTTACATTGTCCTAAAGCTTGATAGGTTCGCCAACCTTGTCTTCAGAAACAAAAAACCTTTAAACGAAAGTGTGCAAGACACAATAGACGATTTAAAGAATTATATGGATTTGATGGAGGCATGCTACAATGAGAATATTTAGGGAAATAATTGAAAGGTTAAAAAAGAAGAAGAGGCGAAAACCTAAAAAACCAGTCATCCAAGTCCATCATATCACTTATGAGCCAGAATGGACTGTTAGGGTTTACGTGGGAGAGCATTGGATACTAACACAGTTGCAGAGGCGAAAAAGAATAAGTAAAGGTTTTATAATAGCTTTAAAACATTGGTTGGAGGAACATGAGCATGAGGCAAAAGAAATTTAGGTTAGAAGATATATTCAGAGATAAGACTGAGCGCTTAAGAATTGAGACACTTTTAAGAACGGAAGATGACACCATAGCCTTTTACATGCCTCTAGAAGATAAAATCCACGTCTTCATTGATGCTTGGGCTCAAAACAATTATGAACTTTATAAATACTTTAAAAACCGTTTGAAGATAATAAATATAAGCTTTGAGGAATTTCTAATCTTCTCACTAAACAAAACCTACCTCCACGAGCTTATTCATTGGGCGGATGAAGAAGGCAGATGCGGCGAATATTTAACAGATAAAATGGCTATTAAACTTTCGATTCCCGAACCATTGAAAACTTTATACCTTCAGATGTTGGAATGGCAAAGAATTGATATGGAGAGAGAAAAGAATGAGCAAAATCATCCTAACAGCGGATGAGCAAAAGTATATAGCTAAAAGGAAAAAGGAATTAATAGCTGAATATCCGTATTTAAAAGAGAGTGGCGTAAAACACATGCTGGAAAAGGCGCTGATATTAGAGATATTGATAAACCGGGAGGAAGAGCGAATGTTGTCCGGAGAGGGGAATCTGAGGACTTACGATTCACTAGTCCGAACTTACATATTGCTGATGTCCAGAATGGGATTAACTTATGTAAGCAAGCAAAGAAAAGAGGAAAAAATTAAGCCAAGAACACCTTTGGATTTTGTAAAGGAGGATGAAGAGAATGAAGTTCGGAAAGAAGGAGTATGAAGAAACATTAAAAGACCCAGTAGCTTTCTTCAAATACATTCTAGGTGAGCCTTTCAAATTAAGCGAAGTTCAGGTTGATATATTAAGGGCTATAGCTGACTATCCAGAAGTTTTAGTGATTTGCGGAAGCAAAAGTGGAAAGTCAACACTTTCAGCTGTTGCTGCCTTATGGAGAGTTTATATCTTGCTCCAGATGGAGAATCCGCACAAGAAATATAACCTTAACCCTAATGTCCCTATATACGATATGGTTATAGCTCCAAAAGAAGATGTGGCTATAAATGTTACTTTCAACTACATTAAAGGCTATGCTTATGATTCTTGGTATTTAAGTCAATTTGTAGATGAAGATAAATGGCACGAGTTAAGTTTCCTTCATCCATCAAAAGCCAAGCTGATTATAAGGGCTCAAGGAAGCTCAAGCAGAGCAGGACGTGGTTATTCAATCCACACACTTATAGCTGATGAGTTTGCCCATTTCCTTGACACTAAAGGTAATTTAAGCGGTCTGCAAGTTTTGAATGCCTATATGCCCCGTCTTCTCCCATTCGGCGCCGATGCACGCTTCATAGCCATTACAACACCTGCTGGAAAATCGGGAGTAGCTTGGGAAATGTTTTGCACAGGAAAAGTAATAAAAAATTACGTCTTGCAGCCTCAACCGACACAAGGACAGCATGAGTTTAGGGCGGTCTTCCAGCTTCCCACATGGAAAGTTAATCCATTGTTTCCTTGGAACCATCCTTTCCTTGAGAAGGAGAGGCGGAGAGACCCATGGATGTTTGAGCGTGAGTATGGCGCTCGTTTCCTAGATGTCATATCGCCTTTCTTCCCAGAAGAGATTTTAGCCTTAAGATTTAAGAAATTGGAAATGAATCCCACGGCTGAATATGTTATAGCATTAGACCCGAGTGGTGGGCAGAATGATGCTTATGGGTTAGCTATGGGCTATTTAGATAAGGATGGAAAAGTTGTTATTCCGCACGTTAAAAGATGGATTCCTACAACAGAGCAACCACTCAACATTGTGGAGATTGAAGATTACGTTAAAAGCTTGTGCAAGCAATTCAGAGTTAGAAGGATATTGCTTGACCAAGCTCTAGGCATGTCCACATATCAGCGGCTACGAAGCTACGGTCTTCCAAGCGAGACACTGCCATTCGGCACCAAAACAGATGTGAGGATTTATCAACCTTTCTTGGAATGTGTGCTTACAGGAGAGGTAGTATTACAGGACACGCCAGAATTGAGGGAAGAATTACGCTCGCTGCAGAGGATAGCTACTTCAAATGGATATAAAGTTGAAGCACCGCCGGGAGGAAGAGATGATATGGCGGACTGTATAGGCATGATAATTTATTCTCTTAAAATATTGGAGGAAAAACCAAAAGGAGTGATGCTCTTTTAGGAGGTGAAAAGATGGAAAAGAAGAAAATAAAGAAAGAAGAGCCGTGGTGGGTTCAGGTAAAGAAGCGCCTTGACCGCTTGGAGATAGAAGTGTCCTACATAAAGGGAACATTGGATGAGATGAAGAGGCACAACAGCAAGACAATAAAAACACTTTCAGCCATCATAACAGGGCTGCTGGGCATAATAGGAACTTTGTTAGGAATAATAGCGTGGCTGATAAAATGAGCGCCAAAATATATAGAGAATATGCCTTTCAACCTTCAGCTATAAAACTTTTGATGTGTCCACCAACATATCTCTCTACCGACATACCCAATAATGCTTGGATGTTGGCTTATCCGCCCGAAGAAAGAAAAGTGGATAGAGCGAAGGCTATGGAACAATGGATGAACCTTTACGCCCAAATGGTTAACGCCGGTGCACTTGTTTATCTGGTTCCGCCGAAAGAAGGACTGCAAGACCAAGTATATACAGCTAATGTTTGTGCTAGGCTTCACCACACTAAAAACACCGTAATTGTTTCCAATTTCAGAGCTGAAGGAAGAGCCGGAGAAGCTACAGAGGCCAGAAAGATATTGGAGCAGATGGGCTACACTTGTTGGTGGCTACCATATTACTTTGAAGGCGAGGCAGAATTAAGGTGGTTAAGGGAAAACATTTATCTCGGCGGATACGGTGTAAGAGCGGAAAAGAAAGCTTTGGAGACTATTGAGAAAAATTTTAACTGCAAGATAATAAAGATTCCTGAAACAGAATGGCTTTACCACATTGACTGCCGAGTTTTTCCAATAGACAGCTATACAGTTGTAGCAGATGAGAGTATCCCCAAAGACATTTTGGGAGAGATAGAAAAATATGCCGAAGTGATAAAGGTTCCACAGAAACTTTGCGAGCAAGGGTTAACAAACTCGGTTAGGATTGGCTATACAGTTTTCAATGCCACCCACATAAGCGAGTTAAAGCCGGACACAAAAGAATACAGGTGGGAGAAAAAGAAGAACGAAGCGCTCGAAAAAATATGCCGGGATTTATCGCTTGAGCTGGTGTTTCTTAACATGAGCGAGTTTTTGAAGTCCGGCGCTTTGCTTTCGTGCTGTATAGCTTTCCTTGAGAATGAGGGATTGGAATGCAAACCTTGGAAGAATGGTTAAAATCGATAGAATGGTTGAGAGCGAAGCAGCTAACTGAGCTCTTTGAACTTTACTTCCATCGAGACCCTTTCCGCCCTTTAGTTTACAATCCTAGAGCTTTCTATTCGCCGGCTGATGGGATAGTCGTTTACTGCGAACAGGTTAAGCCCGGAGAGCAGATAATAGACATTAAAGGCGAAAATTACACGCTGAAGGAACTGCTGAGGAAAGATACTGAGGAAGAATGTTTGGTAATAGGCATTTTTATGACACCATTCGATGTCCACATAAACCGTATGCCCACTGATGGTTTGATAACATGGCGGAAGGAGCCAGTTAAGACGAAAAACCTTTCAATGGTTCCAGTGGAGATTGAGCTCTTCAGGAAAAAGATACCGCCACCTGAAGCTTTCAAGTATATGGTTTACAACGAGAGAGTGATAAACCGGGTTTATGTCCCAAGACTTGGGATTCAGTATTATGTAATTCAAGTGGCGGATTCAGAAGTAAATGTTATCGCCCACTTTGTGGAACAGAACAGTTTCGTTCAGCAAGGCGAGCGCTTCTCAGTTGTAAGGTTCGGCAGTCAGGTGGATTTAGTTATTCCGCTGAAAAACTTAAAGCCAAAGATTGAGGCAAAATTACACCATCATGTGGAGGCTGGAAAAGATGCCATCGCAAGCTTTTAAGCAACGAAAAATTTATATATTTGAACTTTATAAAAATTTATGGGGTAAAAAAATGGGAGTTATGTATAAAGTATTGGCTATTTTATCAATTATGGATTTTATTACAACCTATTACGGAATTTGCTATTTGGGATTTGAAGAAACTAATCCTTTAATTAACTATTTAAGCTCTTTTTTATCTATTGAAATTTTAGGTCTTATTAAGATTGTTTTAGCCATCTCTGTTCTATTTTTAGGAAAAGAACTTGAAAAAGAAATCGGAAAGAAAGCAGAGTTACTATGTGCACCCATAACTGCTATATATAATAGGAGGGAACCTGGTAATGGCTTTTAAAATTCAAGAAGATCCAACAAGAAGCACTTCAGGATTAACTTCAGCTATGCAAATGATGGACATTACAGATGGAATAAGATACTCGCATGA
>Ga0078972_1005380_pt1 | contig 32615 bp, 27 predicted proteins | sample YelNatPaOPGAMG01_FD_67568 | JGI IMG/M metagenome (GOLD analysis project Ga0078972, IMG submission 67568) | Hot spring thermophilic microbial communities from Obsidian Pool, Yellowstone National Park, USA - OP-RAMG-01 (SPADES assembly) (version 2) | ecosystem: Environmental > Aquatic > Thermal... | reverse complement strand
CATGGCGATTGTGACAGGCTGGGGGATTTAAAGTTGTCCTATTTACATTCAAGAGCGTGTCCATCACTATATAGGGGTCAGCTGGAACCCCGTGCTTACAAGTTTATCCTGTCCGGAGGGCCGAAGAAGGCGAACGTCGCGACCTCAAGCTCCTTCGACTTGGCTTGGCTTGACCGTAAACGCTTATTAGAAACGAAAGGCGATTAATTTTAAATGTCTTTCTCGAATTGGCGCACTAGGCCGGAAGATGCGGCGCCAAGCCTGATTGATGTTGCCATCGGGAGGACGCCCGCTGATTTAGTGCTTAGGGACTGCCGTTTAGTAAACGTGAACACGCGAGAAATCGAAGGCCATATAGACGTCGCCATAAGGAAGGACAGAGTCGCCCTTGTGGGTGACGCCTCTCATACCGTGGGGCCCAAGACGACGATCATAGACGTCAAAGGAAGGTTCGTTACGCCAGGTTTGATCGATTCGCACATGCACATCGAGAGCTCCATGGTTACACCCACACAGTTCGCCAGGGCGGTGTTGCCACTGGGCACGACTGCGGTCTTCGTGGACTCCCATGAAATGGGAAACCCCGTTCTTCCAGAGGGAACCCTTTCCTTCTCCGAGGTTCTCAAACGGGTGGAGTCGGGAAAATACCCACGTGATTATCTCTCATCCTTCAGGCCTGATCCGGAAGAGATCTGCCACCTCATGCCGACCGGTGGTTCAACGGGTCTTCCCAAAATCGTTCCCCGAACCCACAACGACTTCTACTGCAACTTTGAATACCGGGCCAAGGCGTGGCAGCGAAGCCCCCAGGACATTACCCTGATTGCCACTCCCCTCACCCACAACATGGCGATTGAAGTATCGATGAATCCCACTTTCTTGACCGGGGGAAAGGTCGTGCTTCTTCCTTCGACCCGGCCAAAGGAAATCCTCGAGACGATCGAAAAGGAACGGGTTACGAACACGATCCTGGTCGTGGCTCAGCTTCAGCAGATCGTCGATTTCCCGGAGCTTCACCGCTACGATCTCTCCTCTCTCCGCGTGATCGCAGGGGCTGGGTCCCACGTTCCGGCTGAATTGATTCAGAAGATCTATGAACGGCTCCGCTGCAAGTTTTTTAACGTCTTTGGTATGTCGGAAGGACCTTGTGCCCAAACGCGATATGAAGACCCCCAGGAGGTTATCCTTCACACCGTGGGGCGTCCCATTTGCCCTTATGACGAATTCAAGGTAATCGATCCTCAAGGCCAAACGCTTCCGCCGGGTGAGGAGGGAGAGCTCGTGGCTCGAGGACCCTGCATCTTTCGAGGGTACTACAAGGCAGAGGCAGAGAACGAGGAGGCCTTTACGGCCGATGGCTTTTTCCGAACCGGAGACATCGCCCGATTCGATCCCCGAGGAAATTTGATCATCACAGGCCGAAGGAAGGATATTATTGTTCGGGGCGGCGAAAAGATCAGCGCCCGAGAGGTGGAAGAGCTTATCTTATCCCACCCTAAAGTCGAGATGGTGGCCGCGGTGGGGATGCCCGACAAAGTGTTTGGGGAGAGGGTCTGCGCCTTCATCCAACCGAAAGGGGGTGAATCCGTCTCCTTCGATGAAATCATCCTCTATCTCAGGGAGAAAAAGACCTCCGTGCTCTATCTCCCCGAACGAGTGGAGGTCATCGAGGCGATGCCGTTGACTCCGGTAGGCAAGATCGATAAGAGACGGCTCAAGGAGGAGATCCAGGAGAAATTGAAGAAAGAAGGAAGGATTTAGCCCTTCTGGGGGACACCCCAAAAATGGACGAAAGGAGGTGAACCAGGGGCCGTTCTACGATACGGTGCTCAGGTGTTGGGAATCGCGGTTTGAGTCTTAACCCCGTCTTTTATTAAAACAGGAGGTCAATCTATGAGGAAAGGAAAATCGTTTCTTGTCGGCCTGCTGATCGTAGCTTTTGGAGTGCCCTCGATGGTTTGGGGGGTGACGGAACTGAAGTTCTGCAACTACTTTCCCGCCCCGTCCCGCCAATCGAAGATTGGCGAAGAGTTCATCAAGGATCTCGAGGCTCGTTCCAACGGGCAATTGAAGATCCGTTACTTCCCTGCAGGGACCCTGCTCACCGCGCCTAAGATGTACGATGGTGTGGTAGAAGGAATTGCAGACATCGGGTTTTCAAACATCGGCTACACCTTCGGACGCTTTCGCATGACCGAGGCCCTCGATCTTCCCCTGGGCTTTCCCAACGCCTGGGTCGCAAATCATGTGGCCAATGACTTTCTCAGGGAGTTTAAACCCAAAGAATGGGAGAAGGTTCACATGCTCTCGATGCATACCAGCCCTGTCAATGTCGTTCTTTCCGCCACAAAACCCGTTTACAAGATGGAAGATCTCAAAGGGATGACCTTGAGGGGTCTCGGATTCATTGCCGAGGTCGTGAGCGCTTTGGGCGCAACGCCAAGGCCCATTCCCACTCCCGAGGCCTACGAGGCGATCCAGAAGAGGGTCATCGACGGCTTGATGATCCCCATGGAAACGATGCGGGCTTTTCGCTATGCCGAAGTGGCGAAGTACGTGACCGAATGCTGGCCCATCGGCCAGGTCTACACCTTTTACCTCATCATGAACAAGGACACGTGGAACAAACTTCCTCCGGCTGTGCAGAAAGTCTTTAACGAGTACCCCTTCGAGGAGAAATTTGCTGCCATGTGGAACGAAATCGATATCGACGGGAAGAAATACGGAGCAGAAAAGGGGCTGAAGTTCATCGAGCTTCCTCCCGACGAGATCACGAAGTGGAAGAAGGCTGTCGAGCCCGTGATCGATAAGTACGTCAAGTCGATGGTTGCAGCGGGGTATCAGGAGAAACAGACCCGCGAGCTGATCAATTACGCAAGGATGCGAATCGAATATTGGACGAAGAAACAGAAAGAGATGGGGGTAAAATCTTCCACCGGACCTGCTGAGGTCCGCGTCCAGTAACCGCTTCTTGTATCCACCCGCTTCGCGTTTTTTTCGGAGCACCTCTCCCTGAACATGGGAGAGGTGCTCGAAGGAGTTTTCGGCAAATGGCTTTACCAAAGGCGGTTCAGACCCTTGAAGGCTTCACAAGGCGATGGAGCAGCCTTCTGGAAACCCTGGGGGTTCTCGGCATCCTCCTGATGTTTCTGGTTAACCTGGTCGATGTGGTGGGTGCCAAGCTCTTCACGTGGCCTTTGCCCGGATCCATCGAAATCATCAGCTTTTCCCAGATCGTGGCCATTGCGCCCACGATCGCTTTCAGTCTCATCCTGGGCCGCCACATCCGGGTGGAGTTTATCGTTTCTCGGTTTCCCAGCCGACTCCGTGCGGTGATCGGCGTCGTGAGCTCGTTTCTTTCGCTCCTCCTTTTTCTTCTTCTTCTCTGGCAAAGCTACCTTTACGGCCTTTCCCTTCAAAAGGCCGGAGAGATCGGCTCGACATCGCACCTACCCTTTTATCCTTTCGCCTATCTGATCGCCTTTTGCTCCATCCCTGTCTGTTTGGCTTTTCTTGTGGAGATACTCAAATCCCTCTTCGAGGCCTTTCATCATGGATCCCGTCCATAGCGGTCTGATCGGAATCGTCCTTCTCGTCTTCCTTTTTCTCCTTCGGGTGCCCGTGGCCTTTGCCATGGCCATCGTCGGATTTTCGGGCTTCTCCTATTTGAGTTCCCTCAACGCAGGACTCAAACTTCTTGCCCGGGACTTCTTCGAGCAGTTTTCGAGTTTCCCTTTGAGCGCCATCCCCATGTTCATCTTGATGGGTTCTTTCGCCTACGCCTCAGGTATCGGGAAACGCCTTTACGATGCCGCCTACACGATTTTAGGAGGGCTTCGAGGGGGATTGACGATGGCGACCGTGGTGGCCTGCGGCTTTTTCGCCTCCATCTGCGGCTCGACAGCGGCCACTGCCGCGACCATCGGAAAGATCGCCCTTCCTGAAATGAAGCGTTACAAATACGACGATACGTTGGCCACCGGTTGTCTGGCGAGCGCGGGGACCCTCGGCATCCTCATCCCTCCGAGCACGATCTTTCTCGTCTACGGGATCATGACGGAGCAGTCGATCGGCAAGCTCTTCGTCGCAGGAATTATTCCAGGCATCATCCTCGCCTTCCTTTTCATGGCTGTGGTGGGTATCCTTTGCTGGCGGAACCCCGCCTGTGCTCCTGCCGGTGGTCAGACCTCCTTCAAAACAAAGGCGAAGGCTTTCGTTGGAATCATCGAGGCCTTGATCCTTTTCAGTTTGGTGATCGGAGGGCTCTTCTTCGGCTGGTTCACTCCCACCCAGGCCGGTGGCATCGGAGCAGCCGGCGCCTTTGCAATTGGGCTACTGAGAAGAGAATTGAACTGGCGCGTCTTCATCGACTCCACCCGCGACGGATTACGAACTTCCTGCATGATCCTCTGCGTCATCGCGGGCGCCACGGTCTTTGGCCATTTTATGGCTGTCTCGACGATCCCTTTTATCCTCGCCGACTGGGTGGGAAGCCTTCCCCTTCCGCCCATGGCCATCGTCGGGGTGATCGTGATCATCTACCTTGTGGGAGGCTGCTTCATGGACGCCATGGCCTTGGTCGTCCTTACGGTGCCGGTCTTCTACCCGGTGGTCCTCCGCCTGGGTCTCGACCCGATCTGGTTCGGTGTGATCATCGTTCTGGTGAGCGAAATGGGCGTGATCACGCCGCCCGTCGGTGTCAACGTTTACGTCATCAAAGGCATTGCTCCGGAAATCCCTCTCGAAACGATCTTTAAGGGCATCTTCCCCTTCCTGGTCGCGATCCTCCTCAACACGGGCATCATGATGGCCTTCCCGAGGCTCGCTCTCTTCCTACCCGGTCTCACGCGATGATCGCCTATTTCATGAAAGTGCCGGGAAGCCAAAGGGCCAGTTGTGGAAAGAGGAACAGGAGGGCTCCGGCGACAACGAGACTGATCAAGAACGGATAGACCCCGCGGTATATGACGCCAAAGGGAACCTTGGTGATATTCTTCACCACAAAGACGTTGATCGCTACGGGAGGGATCACCACGCCGATCATGACCGTAATGGCGATGATCATGCCGAACCAGATGGGATCGAAACCGAGCTTGATGATCACGGGATAGAAGATCGGGGTAGCGAGGACCATGAAGGCGAGATCGTCGATGAAGGAGCCTCCCATCTGGTAGATCAGGCTGATGAGAACCATGATGATATACTTGTTCAGGGGCAATCCTACCACCCAATCGGCTGCGATCATGGGAATCTTGGTGACAGCAAGGAAATGGCCGAGGATCGTGGACCCGGCGATGAGCATCAGAACCATGCAGGCCGTCCGCAAGGATTCGGAAACCGATTTGACAAATCCTCGAAAATTAATATCGCCTCTTGCCAGAGACATGACGAGGACGGCCGCAGTCCCCACGCTCCCGGCCTCTGTCGGGGTGAAGAATCCCTCCATCAACCCCCAGATCATCAAGAGAAAGATGACGACGACCAGAGCAAATTCGGGTAGAGAGCTCAGCCGCTCCTTCCAGGTCGACCTTTCGCCCCGCGGTCCCAGTTGAGGATTGATTCGACACCACGCATAGATAATGCAAATAAAAAAGAAGGCGATGATCAGCCCCGGGATAAGGCCCGCGAGGAAAAGCTTTCCGATCGACTGTTCCGTGATGATCCCGAAGACGATCAGGGTCACGCTCGGAGGGATCAGAATACCGAGGGTTCCCACCGTGGCGACAATACCTGTGGACAGCTTCTTGTCGTACCCGTAGCGATCCATTTCTGGAACGGCCACACTTGCAAACGTTGCTGCTGTAGCGGGCGAAGAGCCGCAGATCGCTTTGAAGGCTGTTGCTCCGGCTACGGTTGCCATGGCCATGCCGCCGGGAACATGGCCGATAAACCGATAGGCGGTATGATATAACCGTTTCGCGATTCCCGCGTTGAAGGCAATCTGCCCCATGAGAACGAAGAGGGGAATCACGGTAAATCCGTAGGAGGCAAAGACGTCGAAGATGTCCTTGGCTAATAGGTTCAAGGCCGCATCAAAGGACACGATGTAGCCGAAGCCCAGAAAACCGACCAGGGCCATTGCAAACCCCAGCTCAATTCCTGTGAGGAACAAAGCCAAGACCACAGCCAACCCGACCAGGCCTACCATGACCTCATTCATCGTATTTCCCTCCGACGATCTTCACCATATCGCACACCATCACCAGGCATTGAACGAAACTGCAAAGGCCCACCCCATAGGCCACCGGATAGAACGGCATCTGCAAGGTGAGAGAGACCTCGCCGGATCTCTGGAGATCCATACCGTATTTGATCAGGTTCCATCCGATGAGGAAAAAGAGAACAAAAACCATACCTCGGGTGACGAGGTTAAAGCCATTGCGCACCCGTCGGGAAAGCTTCAAGATGAAGAAATCGACAAAGATGTGGGCCCTGAGCCAGGAGGTCCGTGGGATAGCGAACCCAATCACAACCGCTCCGGAAAAGGCCACCAGCTCATAGGTCCCGGCGATGGGCATCTTGAAACCCCGTAAAACCACATCGATGATGGTTAGGGTCATGAGAAAGGTGAGGCTCACCCCTGCGATGGTGTTGAGAAATCGGCTGATCCCGTTCGTGATCCTTAGAAACCTTTCCATGGGTTTCTCCTCTTCGTCGCTCGGGTTCGTCTTCAAGAAAATAAGGGGGAAGGTATTTCCTTCCCCCTCTTCCTCCTTCGTTACTTTTGGTACTTGTAGATCGTCTCCAGGTAAAATCTCAAAACGTCTTGGCCCGGGAGCCCTTTATCCTTCATGCTCTTCACATAATCGTCAAGAATGGGCTTCACCGCCTTTTGCCATTTCCAGTCCTCATCCTGAGAGAGGGAAATGATCTTGTTCCCCCGGCTCAGTGTGAAATCCCGACCCGCCTTGTCAATCTCATCCCAGAGCTTGCCCTGTTTTTCGGCGTATTCTTCGTTGACTTGTTCAATGATCTGCTGGACATCGGGGGAAAGGGCGTTCCACTTCTGCTTGTTCATCACCACAAACATCGCTGTGCTATACGAAGAACCGAAGTTCTCGATCGTATACTTCACGACCTCCCCCCACTTCCAACCCTGAAGGGCTTCCTGAGGGGCCATGGAGCCGTCCACAACGCCACGGCTCAGCGCATCATACGTTTCGCCCATGGGCATGGCCACAGGAACCCCGCCCAGGGCGCTCACGATCTTGGCTGCCATGCCCGTACAACGGATCTTCATGCCTTTGAGGTCCTCGAGCTTGTTGACGGGCTTCTTCGTATGGAGAAGACCCGGGCCGTGACCATGAAGATACATGACCTTCACCTCGTCAAGCTCTTTCGGCTTGAACTTCTTGTAGTACTCGTTGATCAACTTGGTGGCCACGAGGCCGCTCTTCATGCCCAGGGGCAGATCGGCCACCTGGGTCAGGGGAAACTTTCCCATCGTGTAGGCGAAAACCGAGAAACCGATATCCGAAATCCCTTTCACCACTCCATCGTAACATTTGTCCGCAGGGGTGAGCGTACCACCAGGGAAGACCGTGATTTGAACCTTCCCGTTCGTTCTCTTCTCGATCTCCTTGGCCCACTCCGTGGCCAGGACAGCATTTTTGTGAGGTGCCGGGAAAAAGACAGAATAGTTGAGCTTGGTCTGGGCAAAAGCGGACGAAAAAAGAAAACAGAGAGCGATGACCAGGAAAACCGGCAAAACGATCTTTCGATGCATCATTTTTCCCTCCTCCTTTCAATTCTCTAAAGTGATCCTTCGAAGCCCCCTCCTACCTTCCTTTCTCATCACCTCCCTTCCTTTCCCATGGAACAACGACCAACCTTCAAATGGGGCACATGAGGAACAAGGTCCGAAACATTGATCTCGAGCATCTTCACCGTGGCTAAAATACGCTTGGCGTTTCGTTCTACAGCCGGGAACGATGAACCGAGGGCCGTCAACTCCTCAGCGCTCTTACGGATGGTTTTGATCCGTCGCTCTAATTTCTTCAGGTCTTGAAGATCCATCGCTCTCTGGTTCCTCCCCATTGTTTGAACTGCCACCCTTTGGGCGAGCAGCCGCTCGCTACTACGGCGACCAACCCCCCCTACGCCTACCAACCGCTCTGCCCTACGAAGGATCCTCCGGCCTCCCCCGACTGGCCGACGGTCCTACATCTTTCTTAAATCCTTAAATCGTTTGGCCTTCACCTCGTAACGGGGAAGGGAACCGTAAGGATGAACTTCGATGTGATAGCCCAAGTTCGTTTTCAGACGGAGCTGGTCCTTGAGTTCGCCAAGGATTCGCTCCCGATCCCTCTCCACTTCCGGGAGGATCTCAATCTTGAGGGTGATGTCGTCGAGGTCCCCCTTCTTCGTCACCACCACCTCGAACTCATCGCCTAGGCCTTGGACCGAACGAACGACCTCCTCGACAGCCGATGGAGCGACAAGAACTCCTTTGATCTTCGTGATATCATCCGCCCTCCCAACCACGCCTCCCTTGATCATCCTGAACGTCCGCCCGCATGGACAGCGCTCCTCCGACCACTCCGCCACGTCCTTCGTGTCGAAGCGGATGCAAGGCTGGGCGATTCGGTCCAGGGCGGTGATCACCAATTTCCCCTTCCTCCCGGGTTCTTCGATCACCTCTCCCGTTTCAAGATCCTCGAGCTGAACGAGGAAGAGCGCCTCGTTGACGTGAAGGCCTCCGGGTTGTTCCGCGCACTCGAACCCCCAGGCGCCCACCTCCGTTGCGCCCACATGATCGTAAACCTTCGCGCCCCAGGCCTCCTCGATTCTCCTCTTGGTGGAAGGAATGCTCGCGCCAGGTTCACCCGCACAGGTGATCTTCCTCACCCAGAGATCCCGGGCGGGGTCGATCCCCAGCTTCTTTCTGGCCGTATCGGCCATGCCCAGGACATAAGTGGGAGTGGCCATCATTGCCGTCACGCGAAGCTCCTGCATTTTCAATATCCGGGCTTCGGTGTCGAGAACGCCGCCTGGGACCACCTCGCAGCCGATCTTCTCCGCGGCATAGTGGCCCGCCCAAAAGGCGACGAAGACATTGTACCCAAAAGGAATAAAAACGCGGTCTGTCGGCCGATAGCCCTGCGCGTAGAGCAGGTAGGACCAGGCCTCAGCCCACCATTCCCAATCCTGCCATGTGTCCGGTTGATAGACGGGGGTTCCCGTCGTTCCGCTCGTCTGGCGGAACTCGGTCACTTCTTCGAGGGGAACACAGAGAGCCTCTCCATAGGGGAAAGGATCCTTTCGCTGGATGTCTCGCATCATCGATTTCTCGACTTTGGGGACTTTTGCGATGTCCTCAAAGGATCGGATAGCCTCGGGACCAAGCCCTGCCTTTTCGTACAGCCTTCGATGAAACCTTGACCGTTCGTAGGCCCAACGAAAGATCCTTCCAAACTTCTCCAACTGAAGGGACCTCAAGACCTCAAGAGGCATCGTCTCGACAACGGGGTTCCAGTACGGTGTGACGTTCTGAGAAGGAGTCTTCATAGGCCCCTCTGCCCAGGCACTCTAAGAAAACTTTCCGCCACCTCAGCGGTCCCTCTTCCCAAAAGACATACCTCTGGGCGCGTGGTCAGGGAGAAGAAAAACAAAAAAGCCTTTTGGTGTCAACCCGTCTTTAGTATATTCGAAAAAATTTCTTTGTCAAGGGAGCGACGCCTTGCCCTAATCGATCCGTAAGGAATCGATCACCTCCAGAAACATTTTTTCGAAGACCTCAAGGGTTTTCCTCTCATTGCCTGAAATCGATTCTCTTTCCCAGTTCTTCCCTTCCTGAGAAACCTTCCACCCAAAGGAGTTCACATCCTTTGAGTACCGCACGAGAACGGCATGGTCGCCATAGTAGGGGAAAAGAAACTGTCCCTGCAAAACCCAGCTCGACGGAACGATCACCCCTTTTTCCTTGAGAGGCCGAAGGGACGAAGAGGCCGGATTCCAGGCCATGGCCTGAATCAAGTAGTCGATCTCCAACCCCGTCCTCTTCCGCTTTCCCTTTGAAAAAAGCCTCTTTTCCGACAAGGGTTTCAAGGGAGGAACGACCATCGGCCCCGCCCGGGGATCGGTCTTGTCCGCAATTTGAATGATCACAATCTCTTCCGCCTGATTCTTCTTCCAATGGGCGAGAAGGTAACTGCGGGTCCGGGAATTCTCCTCCTTGTTCTCCACCGAAGAGGTATGGATGAGCTGACATTCCACCGGCAACGTCAACCTGAATGGTGGGGTTTCGAACTGAAGAACCCTTCCCTCGACTTTGAGCTCCTTCCCCAGGGCAGAGCCCGCAGCCAAAGCAGAAAAGACCAGCAGGAATCCCCACATTCGCCTGAATCGGAGCATAGCTCTTTTCCTTTCTAATCCCCCATGTTCCGGGACCACCCTCGTCCTCTTTTCATGGCCGTTCGTGAGCAGGCCCGGACAAACCTCATCCTCCTTGCCGATCATCGCGAAGCGATCGGACTCTCTTGCTGGTTGAGAAGGAGCCAGGGCCCACTGGAAAAGCTGACCTGGACCGACGCGGAATCCTGCTGGAGAATGACCAAACTTCGATCTCCCCAGGACCAGTGCTCCACCCCTTTCTGGACATAAGCCGGCCCCTTGTAAGCCTGCAGAAGCTCCGCCCTCGCCTTTTCGTAAGCCCGGAGGTCACCAAACGTTACGTCAACCCGATAGAGCTTTCTCGTCAAGGGAGTGAAAAAATAGCTGAGGATCGCGGAGAAGTCCCATTGATCCCCTGAGGCATAGAGGGCATAGGGAGGTCTGTCCGTGGTGTCTTGAAACCAGCGATGCCCGTCTTTTCGGATCGCCTCCTTCACCTCTTCGACGCTCATCCCCCACGAGGCATGAAGAAAGCCTCTGGGAGGAGCGACCAAATCAGCGGTCTTTTGAAGGGGCTGGCCACAACCGCCCAGCCAGACCACGAGAAGAAAGGGAACCGTCAGAAATAGGCCACGTTTTAAGGAATCCATTTCACCCCCTTCGAGGAATCGAAAAGGGATGCCTCCCCATCTCTCCTCACTCCTTTTGCACAGTGGGTGAAGCTTACGATAACCGTACAGATGTCAACGAAGCCCGCTTGAAAAGGCCTTCCGGGCGTTCTCTCCCGAGTTCGGCAATGCAACGGGCGGTCATCTCTTTTTCGTCAGGACCTCTCGAAGCTGTGCACCGGTTTGAGGGTTTTTCGCCAGAACATCTTTCCAGCCCTCTTCATAGGCCACTTTGAGAAACTTCCCCTTCTCCTCCGGAGGAAGATCGATAACCTGAATGCCTTCTTTCAAGAGGAGGGGCCGCTCCTGCCGGGCAAGCTCTTCGAAATCGGCCACCACCTTCTTTTCCGCCTCAGCGGCGGCCTCAAGGAGAAGATCCTGCAGTTTCTTGGGTAGCCTGTTCCAAGTCCCGAGATTCGCTACCAGTGGGTTTGGCACCTGATAAAAACCCGGCTCAACAAGATACTTTGTATGTTTCTGCCAACCCCAATCCCCAATGCCGACAGAAGGCCAACAGTAGCCATCCACGACGTTTCGTTCAAGGGCAGCGAAGACCTCTGTCGGAGGAATCACCACGGGGTTTCCTCCAAGCCCTTTGATCACCTGGAGGTACATGGGGGAAACCCTGATGTTGAGACCCCTCAGGTCCGCACTCTTGATGGGCTTCTTGAGATAGAGATGAAACTGGATACCGAGCCCCAGCCGCCCCACATAGAAGAGGTCTTTTTTCTTGTGAAGCTCGTTGATCAAAGCCCACGCTCCGCTGGCCCTCTCTTCCGAAGGTTTGTAATCCGACAGCTTGATCGCGTCCACCTCGGGTAGGACCGAAACGTAGTAGGCCGTCGTGGTGAAAACGAGATCAATCATACCTCGCTGGGCCGCCTGAACCTGATCCGGCGTCTTTACAGCCTCAGGCCCTCCAATATATTGGATCTTGATCTCCCCAGGAGCCCGCTTCGAAACCAACTGGTCAACCTTCTCCAAAAAGGTGGCAAAAGCCTTGTACTCACTTGCCGTCTTGGGCCAAGCGGTAACCGCCTTCAGGGTAACGGTTTCGGCCTGCACCCCTACGCCCGTACCAAGAGACAAGAGACCAGCCAGAACCATACCGACAATTCCGATCATGAATCTTTTCCCCATGGTTTGCCCTCCTTTCACACTTTTCCTTACCCTGTCGTTTCCCGAGCCACACCCCCCCTCAGCCCATCAGGCTGGGGATCAGCGTTGCCAACCCTGGGACGGCCATCACGAGTACAATACAGAGTATATCTATCATAACGTAGGGCGTCACGGCTCTCCAGATATCGGCCATGGTGATTTCTTCCGGAGCGACCCCCTTCATCACAAAAAGGGTCACCCCAAAGGGAGGCGTGATCAACCCCGTTTCAAGGGCGATCAACATCATCACGCCAAACCAGATCTTGTTGAAACCCAAAGCGGTGACGACGGGCATGTAGATGGGAAGGGTGATCATCATGATGGCCACCGTTTCCATAAAGCAACCCATCACCAGAACGACCAAGAGCATTCCCACAAGGATCAAGGTGGGCGACACTTGGAGATTCGTGATGAAAGTCGTCATGCCCGAAGCGGCACCGGTGAAAGCCAGAATCTCACCGTAGGTGCTCGAAACGATGATGATCATGAAAATCATCACCGTGACTTTGACCGTCCCCATCACCGACCGCATCAAAACGGCCCGATCCAAACACCTGTAAACAAGACCCAGGATGAAGGCTCCCAACGTTCCGGTCGCAGCCGCCTCAGTCGGGGTTGCCACACCCAGAAAGATGAACCCAAGAACCATGAAGATGATGAGGCTGAGGGGCAGGAGATACTTCACCGTATCTACCATCCTCTCCTTCAGCGGAACCCGCTCAACGTTGTAGAGAGGAGCCTCCTCGGGTTTCATCCTGACCCGCACGAGAACATACGCAATATAGAGCCCCGCCATGATCATGCCGGCTGGGATCCCGGCCATCAGGAGCTGTCCCACGTCGATATTGGCCAGACTTGCAAGAACCACGGTGAGGGCGTTGGGAGGAATGAGAGCGTCCACGGTCCCCACCCCCATCAAAGGGCCAAGGCTCATGTTTTTACTATAACCTTTTTCAAGCATCTGGGGAAGGAGAATGGTTCCCAGAAGGGCGCATGTGGCAATCGTCGAACCGCTCAGGGCTCCAATCACCACTCCCATGAGGATCGCCAGCAGAGAAAGCCTCCCTCGCAGATTACCCAACCACTTGTCAAGGACCTGGATGGCGTGAAGCCCCATGCCGGAATGGAAGATCAACTCCCCCATCAGAATGAAGAAGGGAACCGGAAGGAGGGTGAAGGTGGTGATGGAAGTAAAGGCTCCCGTCACCACGCTGACAAGGCCTGCCATGCCTCCAAGAAAGAAATAGGCTCCCACAAGATTGACGATGAGAAAAGCGAAGGCGACGGGAAGGTTGGTCAGCAAAAGCAGGACCATCCCGCCGAAAAGAAGGCTTACGACCAACCACCATTCCATTCTCAGCCCCCTCTTTTCATGACGCCCCGCTTCAAAGCCGCCATCCTCAAGAATTGAAGGGTGAGCAACAGACTTCCAAAGGGGATGACGACGAATACGGCCCACTTTGGAACCGTGATCGCCCGAACGTCGTTAACGCCGCCTTTAAGGCACTCCCAGAGGTGGAAGAGGCCGAAAATAAAGAGAGCTCCGCAGCCGCCAGCACCCACGAGAAACATGACGGAATCGAGCCAGGCCTGGCTCCTTTTTGAGAGATGGGAGTAAATCAGATCGGTGGTGATATGGCCTTTCTCTCGCAAGAGCCAGGTGGTCCCGAGGAAAACAACCCAAACGAGGGCATACTCCGCTATGGGAATGATCCATATCGTGGATCTTGTGAAGAGAAACCGCATGCCGATGCTGTAACACATGGCAGCGGTGATGAAGAGAAGGATTCCCCCAGCCAGAACGGCCAAGGCGTCTATCAGGTGGTCGAAAAACCGCCAAAACGCATCCATACTATTCTTGAGAAGGCCCTTCATCAGGTGAGTGGTGTAAACCGCAAACGGATCGGAGAATTCTCGCGGCCCGAATCGGGTTGAAAATGCCGCAGACGCACTGTCGCGCCAGTTCCTGAGCTGCCTCTTCGCAACGGATCTTTCCCTTTCTGATCTCTTCGATAAACCTCTTCACGAGATGGGATGAAACCAGGGAATGGCCACACAGAGTCGTCACCTCGAGGATCTCCAAGGAAGGAAGTCTTTCGACGCGGCCCCAAACGCCTGCAGAATAATTCACCGTATGGGGTTTCAGCCCTACCTTTCGGCAACAGTCGAAAATTGTCTCGAAAAGGCCCGAGACCACTACAGAGAGGCCCAGGTTCATCTCCTTCAGATCTCCGAGAAATCGCGTCAGATCGTCGCGGTTCGTAAAAACCATATGAACGATGGGACATTCCCGCTCGGATTTCATCATCTGTTCAAGGTCCGAGGTGAACTTCGTTCCTGTGACGATGTCTCCGAAATTCGCAAGGGGATAGCGTGTGACAGCCACCTCAAGAATCTTTTTCAGACGCCAGAGGTTTCCCTTCTCGTTGTATCCCTTCGCCCTGATAGCAAGAACGGGAAAATCGGAGGAAAGGTCCTCGGCATTTCCCTCTCGATGCAGTGTATGGGTCATCGTCTCCCCCGAATCTGGAATGTTCCCAATTATGGCAAGGGCCTGCCAAGGCCGAGATTTACCTTCCCGTTAGGACGAAGGTTAATCCCCGCTTCTCTTAGCAAACCAACGATTGGATCGTCCCCTCCTTCTGGAAGGACGCTGATCACCCCCACCGAAAAGACGGTCGTAAGCCTATCACCCAGCTCCTGCAGACCGGACAAGATCGACCGCAGTTTCTCCACAGGGACCTTGAACTCGATGATGGCCGACAAGACCCGCTCTCCAAGAACCTCCTTAGGGAAGAGTCCCTTTTCCCGATCGACCACGAGGCTTGTTATCGGTGTATCGCTCGCGAACGTAATACCCCATTGGGCGAGCGCACGGGTCACCCTTTCGATTTCGCCCAGAGTCGCGCCGATCCCAGGACGTCCCATTTCGAGGGTCACTCCTACCTCACCTGGAACGAATCGATGGGTGATTTCATTCGTTTTCATCTCCTCCGTACCCCGGCCCATGTGACCTGTGCTCTTATGTTCCGTCAGCGGATTGGAGAAGGCGGCTCGAAGGGTACGCGGCCACTCGAGGGGCTGCTGAAAAATCGCATCAACGGGGCAGATCCGGCTCCGAAGGCAGGTGCCACATTCCACGCACGGGGCGAGGTCGATCCTTCTCCGTTCCTTACCTCGATTCGTCTTTTCATTCGTCGGCACAATCGCACCTACAGGACAATAGGACTCGCACTGGCCGCACCCGATGCAGAGCTCCTCGCGAATGATCATCTCCGTTTCTTCACCCTCCCTTACGACCCGCCAAGAGCCTGAGCCTCTCCCACCCCTCATCGGCCTCCTGCTGAATCGCTGCGATTTCGGCCCTTGTCAGATGCCGAAACCTTCCCTGTTTGAGAAGGTACGCCTCCACTGGAAGACGGCGGGGCTCGTGATTGATCTCATAGCGCTTCCCGTCTTCAACCTCGTACAAAGGAAAAATGTTCGTTTCCACGGCGAGGATCGAAAGCTCGGGAGAGAGGTTGGAGGCAGTCTTCCATCCTGTCGGACAGGGAACAAGCATGTGGATAAACTTCATTCCTCGGATCCCTTTCGCTTTCTCAATCTTCCGCTGAAGATCCTTCGGAAACCCGATGGTGGCCGTTGCCGAATAGGGATTGTAGTGGGCGGCCATGATTTCCATGATGTTCTTCTTTCGTCGAGGGTTCCCCCGAGGGGTTGTTCCAGTCCAGGCATAGGAAGGCGTCGCTGAACTCACCTGAATGCCCGTGTTCATGTAGGCCTCGTTGTCGAGGCAAACATAGAGGATGTCCTCGTTATTCTTGGCTACCCCGGATAGGGCACTCAGACCGATATCAAAGGTTCCTCCATCTCCTGCAAAGGCCACGGCCTGGACATCGGTGATCCCTCGAATCTTCAGTGCATGGGCAATCCCTGCAGCCGTGGGGGCAGCGATTTCGAAGGCGGAGTGGATCGTTGTGACCCCGTAGGCTGTATGCGGGTAGACGCCTCCGATTGCCCCTTCACACGAAGGGACAATCACAGCGATCGTTCGTGGCCCCATGGCTTCGAGCACGAGCCTCATCCCAATGGCCAAGCCGCACCCGGCACACGCCGCATGGCCAGGCCGAAGAAACGCATGGCCTTGAAACGACGGATCGAAAGGACCTTTTTCCATATTTCTCATTCTTCCATCATCCAGAGGGGATCGTCGATGGCTTCTTCCCGTTTCATAGCTTCAAGGGCAACCCTCTCGATGGTCTCGGGAGAGACATCGCATCCCCCGACGCCGGCGATAAAGCTCAGGATGAGGGGCCTTGCCGGCGAATGGATCAGGGCAGCCCTCAGCTCCTGGCAGAAGATCCCTCCTCCTCCCAGGCCGATGTTTCGATCGATGACCGCGATCTTCCTTTTCCCCCGAAGGGCCTCTTGAACCGTCTTTCGTGGAAAGGGCCGAAAGAGACGAAGCTTCAGCAAGCCGACCTTCTTGCCCTGCGAACGGAGCTCTTTGAGGACGAGCCTGGCGGTACTGGTTATCGAACCCGCTGTCACGAGAACCACCTCGGCATCCTCGGTCATCACAGGTTCCACAACACCGTACCCTCTCCCGAAGGCCTCCCGAAACTCACGATCCACCCTTCGTGTCACCTCTTCGACCGAGGCCATCGCCTCTTGAGCCATGTGTTTATATTTTCGGTAGAGCTCCGGTGAAACCACGGGGACGTAAAAACCGGGTTTCTCCACATCAAACTTGTGGGGAAGATCCATGGCCGGAAGGAAGCGGTCGACCTCTTCTTGGTCGGGAAGGTCCACAACCTCCATGAAGTGGGAGACCAGGAAGGCCTCCATGGAAACCATGGTCGGCAGGTAGACCTCTTCCGCAACCCGATAGGCCTGGATCACCGTATCAAGGGCCTCCTGACCATTTTCACAGTAGAATTGAATCCATCCCGTATCCCGCTGGGAAAGGCTGTCCAGTTGGTCGGCCCAGAATCCCCAGGGAGCAGCGAGCAATCGATTCACGTTCACCAAGACGATGGGAACGCGGCATCCCGCTGCAAAATGAAGCATTTCGTGCATCAAGGCGATGCCTTGCGACGAGGTCGCTGTAAAGGTCCGAACGCCCGTAAGGGAGGCTGCGATACAGGCCGCCATGGCCGAATGCTCCGACTCGGTTCTCATCATCACTCCGTTCAGGGCTCCGGAAGCCTCCCATTCCGAAAGCTTCTCGTAGATGGGCGTCTGGGGTGTAATCGGATAGGCCGCGATAAACGGTGTCCGACAAAGCCTCACCGCATGGGCCACCGCGTGGTTGCCGGTCATAAATTCCTTCATACGTTTTCTCTCATCCGGATGGCGCTTCTGGGACAAGACTGGGCACAGGTGCCACATCCCTTGCAGTGGACGAGATCCACCCGCTTCATCTCCCCAACGGGATCCAAAGCGATCACCCCTTCGGGGCAGAAGAAGTAGCAGTTTAGACAGTAGTTGCAGGTTCCGCAGGAAAGACACCTCTGGGCCGAGACCTCCGCCTCTTTGCGCGAAAGTCCTAAACGAACCTCTCGAAAACCCCTGAGGGCGTCCTCACCTCTACGTCTTCGTGGGGCGATTCGTTTGGAGAGCTGAAAAAAGAGGCTGTGGAGGCGGTCGTGAAGAACGACCTCGCCCCTCTCTGGAAATCGTCCCGTCTCGATTCCCACCCTGTAAGCCTCCAGGGATAGGGCTCCCTTCCTGCCCACCGCGATCCTTGGAAAGACTGTCTCTGGGGAAAGGCCTCTCAGATAAAGGTCAATGGAAAGGGCTCCCCGTTTCCCGGCTGCGATGGCCGTTACAACCGTACGAGGTTGATCGACTGCATCGCCTCCGGCGAAGAAGGGCATCCGGTTCGTCCGAAGGTAGGCATCGACCCCGATCGCTCCCTTTTCCATCAGGTCAGGTGGAATCCAGGAGCCATCAATGTCCTCTCCCACAGCCACCACAACCCCATCTGCCTCCCTTGTAACAAAGGATCCCTCAACCGGGATCGCTCTTCGCCTTCCCGTTTGATCCCTCCTTCCGAGCTTCATCCGCTGAAAGGTCAATCGGATTCTTCTTCGGCCGACAAGCTCCATCTTCACAGGCTGAAGAAGAAATTCAAAACCAATCCCTTCTTCTTCGGCCCCTTGGATCTCTTCTTCAAAGGCGGGCATCTCCGCTTTCGTTCGACGATAGATGACGACCACCCTCGAACCAAACCGCCGAGCCGTGCGGGCAGCATCGAGGGCTGTGTTGCCCCCTCCCAGAACGACGATCTCCTTTCCCAAACGAACCTTGTCGCCCGAATGGATCTGTTGAAGAAAATCGAGGCCTTTCCAGATCCCATGGATCTTCGCCTCTCCAAGGCTGAGTGAACGTGAGAGGCCGGCCCCAGGAGAAAGAAAGACGGCCTTGAAGTTTTCGAGCTCCCGGAAAGAGATCTCTTTACCCACTCGGACCCCTCTTTGAACTTCTATGCCCAGAGCAAGGATTCTCGTGATCTCCTTTCGAAGAACGCCTTTGGGAAGTCGATAGTCGGGAATCCCCCACCGCATCATCCCCCCAAGGTCCTTCGTCGCCTCGAAAAGGGTAACACGGTGTCCCAGCAGGGTGAGGAAGTAGGCTGCTGAAAGCCCGCAGGGGCCTCCACCCACCACTGCCACGGGTTGAGGATTCGGGTGGTCTATGGGATCAAGGCGAGGCGATAAGCGCGAGGTCACGTCAAAAACGTAACGTTCCAAGGCATTGACTGAGACGGGTTCATCAAAATGGCTTCGATTGCAATCTCCCTCACAGGGGTGAAAACAGACCCTTCCGCACGTGCCTGGGAAAGGGTTCTCTCGCAGCAGCGATAGAAGCGCATCTTCGTACCGCTTCTGTGTGGCCTGGTATAAGAATCGCGCAATCGGGTTTCCCGCTGGGCAGGCCTCCTGACAGGGAGCTGTAAACGTCACGTCCTCAGGTTTTTGATAGCCCCACTTCCCCGTCTCAACGATTTCCGTGCTTCCATAGGAGATGGGGATAACAGGTTCGAGGTTAGTCCATTCCGCTCTTGTCATCCGTCAGCTCTTCCCTTTCGAAAATCTTCACCTTTTGGTAACCCTCCTGAAGGGCCTTCAGATTGGCCTCGACCTTTCCGGGAACCATGGTCTTGACTGCCCGGACAAGAGATTCGACGCAGAGGGCCTCGGCCACGGCAGCATAAGCTCCCAGCATGACCATGTTAAACGTTTCGCCAAGGCCCACTTCTCGTGCAAGGGCTCCAGCCTCAATAAGGCCGATTTTGAATCTTCTCAGTCGGGTAAAGGCGTGGATCTCCTTTTCGGTATGAAGGAGGATCAGTCCTCCGGGTTTCACCTCGTTCAAGAGCTCCTGTTCATCCACGAGGGAAAGATCGAAAAGGATCAGATGATCGGCGCGCTTGATTTGGCATTTGAGAAGGATAGGTTCCTTATCGACGCGGAGAAACCCCGTAACAGGGGCCCCCCGACGTTCTCCGCCGAAGAGGGAAAAACATTGAGGATACTTTCCTTCCAGGAAAAAGGCCCTGCCAAGGATTTCTGAGGCCATCACAGCCCCTTGGCCACCACGTCCTCTGAACTTGATCTCGATCACGATGCGTCGTCCCGATCGATCTAAAGAAAATCTTGACGGCTACTGTAGCTCACGACCATCCAAAAGTCAAGGAGAACGTCCTCCTTTTTCTTGACAAGAGTCCTTGAATTCCCTATACTGCGGGCATGATCAGAAGGGGGGATGGGAATGGACGAAGATCTCGATCGCGAAAGGCTTAGACAGAAGGTAGCCGAGATGGAAAAGCGTCTGGAGGAGCTCGAAAAGGGAGATTTCGAGAGGCGTATTCAGGAGGCGACGAACCGGTTCGAGAAGATCGCCGAGATGGGAGATGATGGGATCCTCGTCTTGGACGAAAGCTACCGGATCGAGTTCGCGAATACGGTGTCATCGGAATTGACGGGCTATCGAAAGGACGATCTTATCGGAATGGATTTCCGCAGGCTGCTCAGCGAGAGGGACGTAGGTTATCTCAATCGGATGCATTCGGAGGTGGGAATCGACGAGAGCAAAAGGGTCTGCACGGAGATGGAAATCATCACCCGCAACGGCTCCATGCGGGAAACAGAGGTTTGCATTGCCGTCGAAAGACTGAAGACCGGTGGCGTGAGAATCTATACTTATTTGAGGGACATCACGGATCGGAAGCGGATGGAGCGCGAGATTCGGGAAGCGAACAAGCGGTTCGAAAAGATCGCGGAGATGGGAGAGAACGGTATCCTCGTTTTCGGCGAGGACTCCCGCATCGAGTTTTCGAATCAGCGGGCCGGAGAGATCCTTGGCCTCGGCAAAGAGGAAATTCTTGGAAGGGAGTTTTTTACCTTGATCGGCAAGAAAGGCAAGGCGGATCTTGAAGGATATCTCAAGAACCTCGAAGGCCTGGAAGAAAAAGTCTGCACTGTGATCGAGCTCGAGACCCTCCAGGGAGAGAGCAAATGGGTGGAGGTCTGCGTCGCTCCCCTCCGATCGGAGGACGGTCAGGTTAAGATCTATGCTTATCTTCGAGATGTAACGGAAAGGAGAATGTTTGAAAGAGAGTTGAAAGCTTCGGAGGAGAAGTATCGTAACCTCTTCGAAAGGGTCCGCCACGGCCTCTTCATCAGCACGAAGGAAGGTCGTTTTCTCGATTGCAACTTCGCTCTTCTCGAAATGCTCGGTTATTCGAACAAGGAGGAATTTCTGAATATCGATATCGCAAAGAACCTTTATGTGAATCCTGAAGATCGAAAACGGTTTCAGCAATCCATTGACAAACACGGATTTGTAAAGGACATGGAGGTCGAATTCAAGAAGAAAACGGGCGAGAAGATCACCGTCCTTCTCACGGCCCATGCCAAGCGAGACGAGAGTGGAAGGGTGATTGGCTACGAGGGGCTCAACATCGACATCTCCGATCGAAAGCGTATGGAGCGGGAACTGAAAGAGGCCAACGAATTTCTGATGAACCTCATCGAAAGCTCCGTGGACGGGATCATCGTCACCGACATGAAAGGAGATATCCTGATTTTTAACCGAGGAGCGGAGAACCTGTTGGGCTACAAGGCTGAGGAAGTGATCGGGAAGATGAACATCCGCGACATCTATCCTCCTGGTGTTGCCGAGGAAGTGATGGCTAAGATGCGAAGTCCTGATTATGGAGGGGTTGGAAAACTGACCTCTTTCCCCATCAGCCACAAGAGAAAGGACGGGGAGCTGATCGAGGGCGATCTCTCCGCTGCCCTCATTTATAACGACGAAGGAAAAGAGATTGCGAGCGTGGGTATCTTCAAAGATCTGAGAGAACGCCTCCGAATCGAGCGGGAGCTCAGGGAGACTCAGGAAGCCCTGCTGCAAGCCGAGAAACTCGCTGCGATGGGAAGACTGACTTCTCAGATCGCCCACGAACTGAACAATCCGATTTACGGGATCATGAACACCCTGGAGCTTCTTAAGACCGAAATCCCTCCTGAGAGCAAGAGGAGAAGAATCCTTGAAATGTCCCTTTCCGAAGCCCAGCGGCTCTCCGAGATGCTTAGAAACATGCTGAGCTTTTCCAAGCCGGAAGAGGAGGCAAGAAAGCGAATCAACCTGAACGAGCTCATCGAAGGAATCCTCATGATGATGGAAAGGCAACTTCGGGAAGCAAGCATTCGGGTCAAAACCGACTTTGCGGAAGACCTTCCCGAAGTGATGGCATCAACGAACCAGATGCGCCAGGTCCTGCTCAATCTTTTCAAGAACGCTAAAGAGGCCATGCCCCGTGGCGGTACCCTCACTGTGATCACCGAGAGAGAGGAGCGAAACGTCCTGATCCACGTGAAAGACACGGGTGTTGGGATCCCTGAAGAGATCAAGAACAGAATTTTCGAGGCCTTTTTCACAACGAAGCAGAAGGTTAAAGGCGTAGGACTGGGCCTCTCTGTGTGCTACGGAATCATTAAGGGCCATGGTGGGGAGATTCGGGTCGAAAGCGAAGAGGGAAAGGGATCGACCTTCACGATCTGCCTGCCCATTTAGAAAGGTTAGAGGTTAAAGGTTGAAGGTTAAAGGCAAAACGTTAGAGGTTAGAGGTTAGAGGTTAGAGGTTAGAGGCAAAAGGTCAAAAGGTTTAAGCAAGAGTATCTCAATGCCAGACAAATTCCCTCCCTGACCCTTTCTTCGGAACGATGAGTACACCTTTTTGGAAGAATTCCCTGCAAGCCAGGGCCGAGAAAAAAGCAGCTAATTCATTGAAACTTAAGAGTTTTCCTTGATAAGCCTGTCCCGCCCAAGAAAAAATGAGCTTGTGAAAATTTTCTTCTTGACAAACTGAAAAATTTGTAATAAGTATATTTCCAGCATTAGCTGTAAAGATAGAAAAATCTATAAAAAGGAGCGCCCCTCATGGAAGTCCTCACCGTGTCCCAGGCGAGCCAGTACTGCAAGGTCTCTCCTAAGACGATCATCAACTGGATCGAGGCGGGTCATATCAAGGCGTACAAGACAGTGGGCGGCCACCGAAGGATCAAAAAGGAAGACCTGGACCGCTTCCTCAGGGAGCAGGGCATGCCTATCCCGGATGAGGAAAAGGTTACGGGGAGAAAGAGGATCTTGGTCGTCGACGACGACAGGATCATCGTAGAAACGATCGTTCAAGCCCTCGAGGAGGATGAGTCCGGATATGAATTGGTTTCAGCCTCAGATGGCTTCGAAGCAGGCCTTCAGGTGAGCCACTTCAAACCCGATCTCGTGATCCTCGATATCATGATGCCTGACATCAACGGCTATGAGGTCTGCCGGAGGATCAAATCGAATCCCGAGACAAAGGACACGAAGATCATCGTTCTTTCAGCCTATCTGAACGAGGAAGCCTTTTGCCAGATGAAGGAGTATGGAGCGGATGCTTGCTTCTCGAAGCCGTTGCCATTGGATCAACTGAAAGTGGAAGTGGCCAAACTCTTGGAGACGAAGAAATGAACCCCTATCCTTTCTAACCATTCTCAGCCCGGGAGGAGGGAGACCGAAAGGATTTCCTCTCCCCTTCGAGGTGCTGGGAATGCTCGTAAGGAGGAGATCGCGATGAAATTAGAGGAGAGTTTGAAGAAAAAGGGGTTCGTGGTAACCTCCGAGATCCAACCTCCCATGGAAGCGAACGCAACCGGTCTTCTCCAGAGCGTCCATCGGATCCGGGGCAAGGTCGACGCCCTCACCGTTCCCGACCTTAAGATCGAGGGGCTGGTGGCCGATACGATGGGAACCTGTCGGATCTTGAAGGAACAGAACTTTGAACCGATCCTCCAGACAACCTGCCGGGAAAAGAGCCGGATCGACATTCAGGACCTCCTCTTACGAGCCTCGCAGACAGGGATCGAGAACCTTCTCACCTTCACCGAGGACTATCGCATAACCGGAGACAGCCTTCAGGAGATCATGTACTTCCACGTCGATACCGGGAAGCTCTTCTCCGTCATCGAGCACCTTCAACAGGGCCAAGATATTTCGGGAAAGGAGCTCCCCTTCAGAGCGAAATTCTGCATCGGGTCTGGGGTCGACTGCAGTTGGGGAAAGAAGGTTCCCGATATGGAACTTCGGGAGATGGAAACCCTTGCTCAGCTGGGAACCCACTATTTTCTCACCACCCCTGTCTTCGACCTCGACTCCTTCCATCAATTCATGCGCCGTGTCGGCCCTATCCAACTGCCTGTCATCGCCGAGGTCATCCTGGTGAGATCGCCTGGAATGGGGCTCTTTCTGAACAAATACGTCAAACCCGGTCTCGTCCCAAACCATATCATCGAGAAACTCGCCAGGGCCTCCGACAAGGAGCAGGCGAGTATCGAGATCATCCGGGATCTTGTGAAAGGCTTGAGGGAGGTCTGTCAGGGCGTTCATTTCGTCCCCGTAGGATCGACAGAACGTCTCTCAAAGTATCTCGAGGCAGTGGAACCCGGAATCTCCTCCGATCCCTGACGCCTCGTAGGAATCGTCGACATGGAGGAGCCGGATGATGGACGAAAACCCTCGCCCACCTGGAGGAAAGGCATGAACTCCCATCAAGAGGTCGCGCTCAAAGAGAACTCCTTCCTATCCGAGGTTCTGGCCGAAAGCGGCGAAAACCTTCAGGCCTGCTACCAATGCCAGAAGTGCTCTGCGGGGTGTCCTGTGGCCGAGGCGATGGACCTCCTCCCCAATCAGGTCCTTCGCCACATCCAGTACGGTCACCGGGAAAAGGTTCTCGGATCGAAGACAATCTGGATCTGTGCGTCCTGCTACACCTGTAGCGTCCGGTGTCCAAACGATATCGATATCGCAAAGATCATGGATACCCTGAGGCATCTCGCCCTTCGCTCCGGGGTGGCGCCGGGAGAGAAGGAGATCCCTCTTTTTCATTCTGTCTTCCTCGACGAGATCAAACGAAGAGGACGGATCCACGAGATCAGCCTCCTCTTGAAATTCAAGCTCAAGACAAAGGCCTTCTTTAAGGATGCGGGTTTGGGTTGGAAGATGTTCCGGCTTGGAAAGATCCATCTTCTCCCACCCCCTTTCCGAGGCGGGAAAGAGGTCAAGGCCCTTTTCCGGAATACCGAGGGGCCCGGGGGCACCGCACCCCGATAGCCACGCAGGTGTCTCGTAGTTCTTCCATTTTGAAAAGGGGTTCCATGGCAGGTCTCATCCAAACGAGAGGACGAAAATGAAAGAGCTCTCCTACTATCCTGGGTGTTCTCTTCACGGAACGGCAAGAGAATATGGCGAATCGATCAAGGGGGTCTCGGATCTTCTTGGCATCCGGCTTCATGAGCTCGAAAACTGGACCTGCTGCGGCGCAAGCTCCGCCCACTGCACAGACGAAAAACTGGCCTTGGCGTTGCCGGCCCTGAACCTCGCCATGGCCGAACGAAGCGATCGGGAGCTCCTTGTTCCCTGCGTCGCCTGCTATCACCGCTTCAAGGTCACGGAGAAGGAGGTCAAGGAGCATCCGGACCTTCTTCCCTCATCTTACCGGGGAAAAGTCCCTATCCGCTACGCCCTCGATTTTTTCTCCCAGGAAGAGTGGCTCGCGGAGCTCAAAGCCAAGACGGTGAAACCCCTTGACTCCCTGAAGGTCGTCTGCTACTACGGATGCCTGCCGGTCAGGCCTCCCAAGCTCACCTCCGTCAAGGCCTACGAAAATCCCACTCACATGGATCGACTGATGGAGGCTTTGGGAGCCCAATCGATCCTATGGTCATACAAGACCGACTGCTGCGGAGCAAGCCTCGTGGTCACAAGAACGGACATCGTTCGAAAACTGGTGGGCCGCTTGCTCGCTATGGCCCTCGAGGCAGAAGCGGACTGCATCGTTACGGGCTGCAGCATGTGTCAGTCCAATCTCGATACGCGGCAAGACGAGATCAAGGCGGACGGAGGAGGGAGATACGCGATTCCCGTCCTCTATTTCACCGAGCTCATGGGCCTCGCCCTCGGCCACAAAGAGGTCAAGAAGTGGCTTGGAAGGCACGTGACCAGTCCATTCGAGATGCTTCGGAAAAAGGGGCTCCTCTGATCATTGAGATCCGAAAGGGATCGGGCCTCAAGGGGGCCAAAGGAGCATTCGGATCATCTGAGCGGGGAACGTCATGGCGGAAAAAGTAGGTGCTGTCCTTGTTGTCGGCGGAGGCATCGCCGGAGTTCAGGCCTCCCTCGATCTTGCAGAGTCAGGTTACTACGTCTATTTGCTCGAGTCTTCTCCAGCCATCGGTGGCGTCATGGCGCAACTCGACAAGACCTTTCCAACGAACGACTGCTCCATGTGCATTCTCTCTCCGAAGCTGGTGGAGGCGGGCCGCCACCTCAATATCGAGATCCTTTCAAACGCCGACCTTCTCTCCCTCGAAGGAGAGCCCGGACACTTTCGGGCCCTCATCCGCAGGCGACCCCGTTATGTGGATCCTAAAAAGTGCACGAGCTGTAATGATTGTACGGCCGTCTGTCCCGTGGCTCTCCCTAACGCCTTCAACCGGGGTCTCGATCAGAGAAAAGCGATCTACCTCCCCTACCCGCAGGCCGTGCCTAATGCCTTTGTCATCACGAAGCGGGGCACGAGCCCCTGCAAGCACGCCTGTCCTGCTGAAACAAGCGCCCAGGGTTATATCGCCTTGATTCAGGCCGGCCGCTACGAGGAAGCCCTGCGGGTCGTAAAAGAATACAATCCCTTTCCAGCCACTGTGGGCAGGGTCTGCAATCATCCCTGCGAAGAGCAATGCAACCGGGCCAAGTTCGATAGCCCCGTCGCCATCTGCGCCTTGAAGCGCTTTGTGGCCGACTGGGTCTATGCCCACAAAAAGGGATTGCCGAAAGAAGCTGTAGCACGGATCCCGAAAGACGAAGGCTCCAAGCTGAGGGTGGCCATCATCGGCTCTGGACCGGCAGGCCTCAGTTGCGCTCACCATCTTTGCCGCATGGGATATGGCGTCACCCTGTTCGAGGCCCTTCCCGCAGCCGGTGGCATGATGCGCGTCGGGATTCCCGCCTATCGTCTGCCCCGGGACGTTCTTCAGAGGGAGATCGACGAAATCCTCGCCCTGGGAGTGGATCTCAGGCTGAACACACCTGTTCGAGATATCAACAAGCTTTTTGATGACGGCTTTTCCGCGGTTTTCGTTGCCATCGGTGCCCACGAACCTCAGAAATTGGGTATCCCCGGAGAAGACGCCCAAGGCGTCTTTCACGGCGTTCCCTTTTTGCAACAAGTAAGCCTGGCTGAACGGACGGGCCTTCTCGAGGGGTTTACCCCTCCGGAGTTGCCCGCGCTCGGCAAGAGGGTGGTTGTGGTCGGAGGTGGCAATACGGCTGTCGATGCCTCGCGAACAGCCCTCCGTCTCGGTGCCGAAGAGGTGATGATGCTCTACCGCCGCTCCAGGGAGGAGATGCCCGCCAATCCCTGGGAAATTGAAGAGGCGGAAAGGGAAGGGGTAAAGCTTCACCTCCTGACAGCCCCCCTGGAAGTCCTCACCGAAAACGGCCATGTCTCCGCGATCCGATGCACGAGGATGGAGCTCGGGGAGCCCGATTCCTCGGGTCGAAGGAGACCGATCCCGATCCCGGGCTCCGAGTTTTTGATCCCCGCAGACAATCTCATTGCAGCGGTGGCTCAGGCTCCTGAAATCTCCTTCCTTGACGAATCCCACGGCCTGAAGATCACACCCCGGGGTACGATCGAGGTCGACCCCCTTACCCTTGCCACCTCCCGTCCAGGTGTTTTTGCAGGAGGCGATGCAGCCAAAGGGCCGGGCATGCTCATTCAGGCCATCGCCGATGGCCGCCGTGCGGCCCTTTCCATCGATCGCTATCTAAGAGGGGTTGAGCTTCTCACACCCAGGGAGCTTACGCCCTTACCGGTTGCCGAGCTCACGAGAGAAGAGGTTTTGGAGAAGATCGCCCGACGAGAGGCCCAAGCCCTTCCTCGAACGACCATCCCGACTCAGCCAGTTGAGGAAAGGATCAAAGACTTTCGCGAGGTGGAGATTCCTCTGAGCGAGGAGCAAGCAAAGGAAGAGGCGTCGAGGTGTTTGGGCTGCGGCATCTGCTCGGAGTGTCACCTCTGTGTCGAAGCCTGCAAACGAGAAGCCATCGACCATCAGCAGGCCGATATGACAGAAACCCTCACCGTGGGATCGGTGATCCTCTCTCCCGGATATGATTGCTTCGATCCCTCGCAGGGGCCTGAACTCGGTTACGGTCGTTATGCGAATGTAGTAACAAGCCTCGAGTTTGAGAGAATGCTCAGTGCTTCCGGCCCCACCGGAGGACATGTGACTCGACGAAGCGATCAGCAAGAGCCGAAAAGGGTCGCCTTCATCCAATGCGTGGGATCAAGGGAGCGCGAACGGGATTACTGCAGTTCTGTTTGCTGCATGTATGCCGTGAAAGAGGCGGTCATCCTTAAGGAGCACCACGCCAACGTGGAGCCCACGATCTTTTACATGGACATTCGAGCCCACGGAAAAGAGTTCGACACCTATGTGGAAAGGGCAAAGAGCGAATACGGCATTCGATTCATTCGTTCCCGCGTCTCCCGGGTTGCGGAGAGACCCAAGACAAAAAACCTCGCGATCACCTTTGTCGACACCGATCGGAAGGCGAAGGAAGAGGAATTTGACCTCGTGGTCCTCTCCGTGGGACTAAGCCCCTCGAAAGAAGCTCAAGCCCTTGCCCAGCGCCTCGGACTGAGACTCAACGATTACGGCTTTTGCCGAGTCGAAGAATTTTCGCCCCTCGAGACGAATCGGCCTGGCGTTTACGCCTGTGGTGCCTTTCAGGGCCCCAAGGATATCCCCGAGACGGTCACCGAGGCCAGCGGAGCAGCAGCCAAAGCCTCCTCCTTTCTCAAGGAGGTTCGGGGAAGCCTGACAAAGAAAAAAGAGTTCCCTCCGGAGATCGACGTAAGCACCGAGCCACCTCGAATCGGCGTCTTCATCTGTCACTGCGGCATCAACATCGGAGGGGTGGTGAACGTTCCTGAGGTGGTGGCCTATGCGAAGACGCTCCGAGACGTTGTCCACGCCGAGGAGAACCTTTACACCTGTTCTCAGGATACGCAGGAGAAGATCAAACAGGCGATCGAAACGTATCGGTTGAATCGGGTCGTGGTGGCGTCCTGTTCGCCCAGGACCCATGAGCCCCTGTTTCAGGAGACGGTTCGGGAAGGGAGGCTTAACAAATACCTCTTTGAGATGAGCAACATTCGCGACCAGTGCTCCTGGGTCCATATGCATCAACCCCTGGAGGCCACTGAAAAAGCGAAAGAGCTTGTCCAGATGACCGTGGCCAAGGCCCGTCAACTCAAGCCCCTGAAAGAACCGGTCTCGGAGGTGAAAACGAGAGGATTGGTGATTGGAGGCGGGCTCACAGGGATGAGGGCGGCTTTGGGCTTGGCCGAGCAGGGTTTCGAGTGCATTCTCGTTGAAAAGGAGGCCGAACTCGGAGGCAATCTCCGTCACCTTTACCATACCTTGGAAGGTAACGATGTTCAGGCCCTTCTTCGCAGCACGGTGAGCGCGGTCCTTGAGAATCCCCGCCTTCAGGTCCTGACCAATGCGGAGTTGAAAAGTCTCCAAGGCTATGTTGGGAACTTCCGCAGTCTGATCTCGGTCAACGGATCGGAGAAGGAGGTCGAACACGGCGTAGTGATCGTGGCCACAGGAGGAAGGGAAAGCAAACCCAAAGACTATCTTTACGGCCAGCACCCCGACGTGCTGACGCAGCAGGAATTGGAGGAGAAGCTTGCCAACGGTCAGGATGAGCTTAAGGCAAAGCAACGGGTCGTCATGATTCAATGCGTCGGTTCCCGGATTCCCGAAAGGCCCTACTGCAGCCGGATCTGTTGCTCCATGGCCGTGAAAAACGCCCTCAAGCTCAAAGCCTTAAACCCTCACGTCGAGGTGACGGTTCTTTACCGCGACCTTCGAACCTATGGCTTCTTGGAGCGATTCTATACCCAGGCGAGGAAGGAAGGGATCCTCTTTGTTCCCTATGATCTCGACTCCAAACCCGACCTCACCCTGGCGGAAGATCGGTTTCGATTGAAGGTCAAAGATGCCCTTCTGGGCGAGGAGCTCGACATTCGGCCAGATCTGGTCGTTCTTTCGAGCGCGATCGTTCCTCATGAAAACGAAGCCCTTGCAAAGATGCTGAAGGTTCCTGTCGGGTCTAACGGCTTCTTTCTTGAGGCCCACGCCAAGCTCAGGCCCGTCGATTTTGCCACCGACGGGATTTTTGTAGCAGGTCTTGCCCACTACCCGAAGAGCATCCGCGAGTCCCTCGCGCAGGCCGATGCGGTGGTCGCACGGGCCACCGCGACCCTGGCCAAAGGGTTTATCACCGTGCTGCCCACGATCTCCGAAGTGGATCCGGAGCGGTGCTTCGGCTGCGGCCTCTGTGAAAGCCTTTGCCCCTTCAATGCCATCCGCATCGTCGAGACCGAAAAGGGGAAAAAATCGGAGACGATCGCCGCTCTCTGTAAAGGATGTGGGATCTGCAGCGCCAGTTGTCCCCAGAAGGCGGTAACGATCCAACATTTTTCGGACACCCAATTGGAGGCACAAATCGAGGCTCTTGCCTCTTAACCCCCAGCTCGCGCGAAGGGGGAATGAGGGCGAAACCCTATGACGTTCGAACCGAAGATTCTTTCCTTCCTGTGTAACTGGTGTGCCTATGCAGGGGCCGACCTGGCGGGTATCTCCCGTTTCCAATATCCTCCCAATACACGGGTCATCCGGGTCATGTGTTCGGGAAGGGTCGACCCGATTTTCGTTCCAAAGGCCTTTCTTGCAGGTTTCGACGGGGTCATGATCTTGGGTTGTCACCCCGGAGACTGCCACTACCTCACGGGAAACCTCCAGGCGGAGAAGAAGATTCGCCTTACAGAGAGGCTTTTTGAGATGGCGGGAATCGGCTCGGAGCGGATCCTCCTTGACTGGGTTTCTGCCGGAGAGGGAGAACGTTTTGCCCAGATCGTCCGCCACTTCGTGGAAAAGGTGCGCCAATTGGGGCCTATCCACCTCGATGAGGAGGTGAAGGAGAAGCTCGAGGCGATTCGAGCCTCTCTCGAAAGCGAGAAGCTTCGATGGGTGATCGGAAAGGGACCGGAGCTTCTGGAAAAGGAGAACGTTTACGGAGAGCGGGGCGAGAGGGAAAGGATCGAAGCCGTGATGGAGGAGACGATTCGCAATGAACTGATGAAGAACTGGATCGTCTGCCTTCTGAGTTCCGGGCCTCGGTCTGCCAAAGAGATCAGTCAGGTTCTTAGATTGGAGTTGGGGGAGATCCTTTCCCACCTTGTTTCGTTGGTGGGAGAGGGAAGGATCGGCTTCGACCTTTCCGAAGAAGGAAGAACACCTAAATACGTCAAGGCTTGAACGTAACGGGACGAGGAATGGACGTCATGAAGGAGAACACGCCAATAGGAGCCGTCATGGTGATAGGAGGGGGCATCGGCGGGATGCAGGCCTCCCTCGACTTGGCGGAGTCTGGTTTCTTTGTCTATCTTGTCGACACCTCTCCGACTATCGGCGGCGTCATGGCCCAGCTCGACAAGACCTTTCCTACCAATGATTGCTCCATGTGCATCATGTCACCGAAACTCGTCGAGACGGGAAGGCACCTCAACGTTCGCATCCTTGCCCATGCTGAAATCGATCAGGTGGAAGGGGAAACGGGTCACTTTGAGGTGACCGTCGTTAAAAAGCCCCGCTATATTCATCCCGATCGCTGCACGGGATGCGGAGAGTGCGCCAAACATTGTCCCGTCAGCACAATCGACACCTATAACGAGAAGATGAGCAGGCGACCCGCCATCTATCTCCGATATCCCCAAGCGGTCCCTAAGGTTTTTCTCATCGATCGGGAGAAGTGTATCGGATGCGGCCTTTGTGAAAGGGTCTGTCTGGCCAAGGCCATAAACTACGGCGATAGGCTGGAAAAAGAGAAGATCGCTGTGGGGTCGATCATCCTGGCACCGGGGTACGAGGTTTTTGATGCGCGCCTGCGGCCCGAATTCGGCTATGGAACCTTCGCGAACGTGGTGACAAGCCTCGAATTCGAAAGGCTTCTCAGCGCCACCGGTCCTCACCGCGGCCACCTCCTTCGACCTTCGGACGGAACCATTCCTGAGCGCATCGCCTTTATCCAATGTGTCGGATCGAGGGATACGGGCGTTGGAAATCCCTATTGTTCGTCCATCTGCTGCATGTACGCCACCAAGGAGGCCATCATCGCCAAGGAACATGTTCACTTCGTCAAACCCACCATCTTCTACATGGACCTCCGAGCCTATGGAAAAGGGTTCGATGCCTATTACGAGAGAGCCAAACAGGAACTCGGCATCCGCTTCGTCCCTTCCATGGTCTCCAAGGTGAGGGAACAACTGAAGACGAAAAACCTGCTCGTGAGCTACGTGAACGAAGAAGGAAAGATCGTCGAAGAGGAGTTCGATCTCGTCGTCCTCTCTGTGGGCGTTACGCCGTCCCGAGGGACGATCGACATGGCGAAGCGCATGGGCGTGGCCCTCGACGAGTTCGGTTTCTGCAAAACCTCGTCCTTCGAGCCCACGGCCACCTCCAGACCGGGGATCTATGTGTGCGGGGCTTTTGAGGCTCCCAAGGATATCCCGGAGACCGTATCTCAGGCAAGTGGAGCCGTTGCGGATGCCACCTCGAGGATCGCTGTTTCCAGGGGGACCCAGGTCGTTCGGAAGGAGTATCCACCGGAGTGGGACGTGACGAACGAAGAGCCACGGATCGGCGTCTTCGTCTGCCACTGTGGAATCAACATTGGGGGCGTGGTAAACGTCCCCCGTGTCAAGGAATACGCCCGAGCCCTGAAAAACGTAGCTTACGCGGAAGAGAACCTCTACACCTGCTCCCAGGATACACA
>Ga0078972_1005379_pt1 | contig 32616 bp, 30 predicted proteins | sample YelNatPaOPGAMG01_FD_67568 | JGI IMG/M metagenome (GOLD analysis project Ga0078972, IMG submission 67568) | Hot spring thermophilic microbial communities from Obsidian Pool, Yellowstone National Park, USA - OP-RAMG-01 (SPADES assembly) (version 2) | ecosystem: Environmental > Aquatic > Thermal... | reverse complement strand
AAAACTATTCAAAAAAGCTGTAGCTAAATTAAAAGAGCTGCCAAGCAAAGAAAGGTCTGATTGGTTTAAGAAGATATTGACGCTTTTAAGCATAAGACCTAAATTAAGTAAAGAGATTATAGATTTTTACGAGGAGGCACCTATGCTTGAAATAAGCTTAACTGTAGATGACATAAAAGAGTGGCCTGTAGTGGGAAAGCTTGTTAAGGAAATAGAACAAGAAGCCATCTTGAAGGGAATGCTTGAAGGTGAGTTAAAAGGTAAATTAGAAGGAAAGCTTGAAGAGAAATTAGAGGATATAAAACGTGTGATATTGGCAAGGTTTGGGATATTGCCAGAAGATATCGAAAATAGGCTATCTAAGATAGAGGACCTTCAAAAGCTAAATGCTATATTTGATAAATCTATTACTGCCAATAGCATTGATGAGATAGAAAAGCTGATATCTGAAGCTACTGAGTGATAATATTTTAGTACAAGTTAGATACATCATGAACACATAAATTTTGGCAGACTTGAAAGTTGTTGTGATATTATTGTCTTTTAAGAAAACACTTATTTCAATCATGCTAAATCTCTCTTTCTATACTCTATTTGGACTTAGATTGAAGAAAGTCAATTTTAAAAACTGATATTTCTGCTTGAAAGATAAAAATTTATTTATATTTTGTTTTATATGAAAGCAGCTATCTGTAAAGAATTTAAAAAGCCTTTGGTGATAGAAGATATACCAATGCCAGAGATAGGTCCCGATGAGGTGCTTATAAAGGTTAAGTATTGCGGTATATGTCATAGCGATCTTCATATAGTGGATGGAGACTGGGAATCTTGGGTAAAACTTCCGGTGGTACCAGGACACGAAGTAGCTGGTATTGTAGAAAAAGTAGGTGGCAACGTCAAAAATGTTAAAGAAGGTGATAGGGTTGGAATGCCTTGGCTTTATTCTTCTTGTGAGATATGCGATTACTGTGTAGAAGGAGAAGAACCTCTTTGTCCAAACAATGAAGTCACAGGTATCACCCGCCAAGGTGGCTATGCAGAGTATATGAAAGCCCCGTCTCATTTTGTTACAAAAATCCCAGACAAACTTGAACTTTCTTATGCCGCACCTTTATTTTGCGCAGGTATAACAGTTTATGCAGCAATTGTAAGGTTAAATTTAAAACCAAATGAGTTAGTGGTAATCCAAGGTATAGGTGGTCTTGGACATTTGGCTGTTCAGTATGCAAAGGCTATGGGTGCTAAGGTAGTAGCGCTAAGTCATTCTGATAAAGAAAAAGTGGCTAAAGAGCTTGGGGCAGATTATTTTATAAACTCATCAAAGCAAGACCCAGTAAAAGAGCTGAAAGCTTTAGGTGGGGCAGATGCTATACTTACAACCGTTTATGATTCTAAAAGCATACAAAACCTTGTAAACGCTTTAGCACCAAAAGGTAGATTGTCTGTGGTAGGCGCTGCCCAAGAACCAATATATGTGAACCCTTTTGATCTCATAACAAAACGTATTGTGATAACTGGTTCTGCTATAGGTGGAAGAAAGCTTTTGAGAGAGATGCTTGAGTTTTCGGCTTTTAACGACATAAAACCCATCATTCAAGAGTACAAGTTTGAAGATGTAAACAAAGCGCTCGATGATCTAAGATCTGGTAAAATAGTGTTAAGAGGCGTATTAAAATTTAACTAAGGAGAGGATGTATGTTAAGTAGAGAGCTTATAGATTTGATGAGAGATCTTTACGTGTTTCCTGTGGTGATTGGCACGGTTACCAACGATTTAAAACCCTACAGCGCTTTGATAAGCTGGGTATACCCTGTTTCTGAAAGTAAAATAAACATAGCTCTTAGCACAAAATCAAGAACCGCTCAAAATATAATCACAAACCCAAACGTATGTATAAGTATATTTGCTCAAGATACGGCCATAGTGGCTCACGGAAAGGGCTATCTTAAAAACAGGATAGAAGAAGTGCCTTTTGATGTATCGGCTTTTAGCATAGAGATAGAATCTGTGGAAGATAATCTTTTCCCAGGGGCTACTATACTTGGACCAATCTCATTTGCCCATACTGGAAACATAGAAAAAGCTGTAAACCTTGATAAAATAGTGATGGAGTATCTCAAAAATATTTGATATTAAAAGTAGCCACAGAATCAAAGGTACTTCAAGAGGTCTATACTGAAGAAGAATCTGTTTGTATAGGAGCAAGGGTATTTTTTAGAGCCCCAGGGGGAGCTACAAGAGGAGGCATCATATGGGGTTATAGAGAAAACCCACCCGGTAAATATACAACTAAAAGCTCAGGCAAAACGCTTGTTTATAAAGACAATATCCCCATAGTAAATCACAGCCTTATTGAGACTTCAAAAGATTTGGGGGAGTATTATCTTTACCCATCTTACGCTATATTGGTAAAGCTCTTGCCAGATATTCTTTTTAAAGCCAACGATGTGTTTTTAAAACTAAAGATAGAAAATCCAGATTTTACCGACAAAGTGTTTAAACGTATTTTTAGGCTTTTAAAAAAAAGAAATATGACATTGGAAGAAGCTTATAAAAAATACAAAAAAGATACGATAGATTTTTACATAAATAAAGGTTTTTTGGAAATATCAGAGCGTTTTGAGCCCCTTGTGATCTTTGATGACACAAATACAAATGAAGAACCTTACACCCTTAAAAAATCAAATATAAAACTCATCGCTGGAGATTACAAAAAAAAGCTAAAAGAGTTTTTAGAAGGTTCTTTTCAATCGCTTTTGGTGGTATCTTCTAAACATATGTTTGATACGTTTAAAGAGGTTTTTGAAAATGCAGTTTTTTTTAAAAGCCCAAGTACACCAAAAGAAGCAAGAATGTGCTATCAAAGCGCCCTCAAGGAGAACAAGGTATTTGTAACCACAAGTTTTGGTTTAACCCTTCCTTTTTTTAACCTAAAAAACATCGTTTTGGTGGATGATATGTACACAGAAATCTATAAATCAAAAAAAGAACCTTACATAGATTTTAGAAGGCTCTCATATTATCTTTCAAAACACGCCGGGGCAGATCTATATACAGCCTCTGAGGCTTTAAGTATAAACGATTATTATCTATACAAAGAAAAAAAAGCCGAGCTCATTTACATTGAACCAAAGATACCAGATATAAAAATAATAGAAAAAAAAGATAAAAGTTTTTTGATAGATAAAGAAACGTTGTCTATTGCAAAAGATCACATTGATGAAAATATACTTTTTTATGTAAATAAATCTGGATATAGCTACGCTTACTGTGAGCGGTGCAATGCCCTTGATGTGTGTCCTTATTGTGAGTCTTATACCACATATTTTAAAAGCATAGATACCCTAAGATGCACAAAGTGTAAAAAAGTAAATCAGGATATGCTTTGTTCAAGATGCCATGGGCCTCTTAAAACCTACGGGGCTGGTTTAGAGCAATATCAAGAGTATATAACATCGGTTTTTGGAAAAAAAGAAAACTTTTATTTTTCATCTAACACCCACATTGACGATAGATTTGATATAGTGTTTGTGTTTTCTTTAGAAAACCTACTTTTTGCACCAGTTTTAAGCGCCAGAGAGGTTTATCATCATAAACTTTGGAGTCTTTCTTTAAAAGCCAAAAAACTCTTTGTATTAGAAACCTCTGTGAAAGACGACAAGGCTTTGGAGTCCATAGTCAATAAAAATCAATTTATCTTTTTAGAAGATGAGTTAGAAAGAAGAAGACTAAACCAAGAACCACCTTTTGTAAAAGCTATCAGTATAGAAATGGATAACGATATTGATAAATTGTATAAGGAGCTTTTGGATGAGCATTTTTTCTACATTTCAAAGCCAAAGTATTTTTATGAAAAAGGACAAAGACGTTTTAAGCTTTTAATAAAAATAAAGCAAAAAGCAAATATAAAAAGATTGGGAGAGATTTTAAAAAAATACAAAAACTACAAACTTCACATAGGGATAGAGTGCTGGTAAGCATTTTTTAAAAATTCAAAGGGCTTAAGGACAGTTAAGAAGGCGAGAGCTAAAGACGGATAGAGTGCTGGTAGACCGTGGCAGACTTGTAGCATTTTTTACATCGTGAGTGGACGAAAAAACAGGCATATTATCGTTGATAAAAAAGAGGGGATAGAGTGCTGGTAAGCATTTTTTAAAAATTCAAAAGGGCTTAAGGACAGTTAAGAAGGCGAGAGCTAAAGACGGATAGAGTGCTGGTAGACCGTGGCAGACTTGTAGCATATTTTACATCGTGAGTGGACGAAAAAACAGGCATATTATCGTTGATAAAAAAGAGGGGATAGAGTGCTGGTAAGCATATTTTAAAAATTCAAAAGGGCTTAAAAAAACAGGCATATTATCGTTGATAAAAAAGAGGGGATAGTAACATCTCTATAACTTGTTATAAATCAGGCTTATAGTCATTGAAAAAAAATCAATTTTATATTAAATTATTATCTCAAACTTTTATTGGAGGTTAGAATGGCTACATTGGGGCCTTATCATTTCTCACCGTATCCAACAGCTATAGTAGATGGTGTTCTAACACCGCCACCGGGTAAAGGGCTTTTGCACAACGAGATCGTAGACGAAGAAGTGGCTATGCGTGAGGCTGCTAAAGAGATGCTTACAAGAGAAAACCCAACTATATTTGTAGGACCCTTAGTTATATACGCTTGGAGCGAAGAAGCTAAAGAAATGGCAAAGCTTGTAAGAGAAATGGCAGAAGTTTTAAATGCCAAGATTATACCAATGCCAGACTATAGACCAAAGTATCCAAAAATAAATCCCGAAGTAGAGATAAACCCAAACCATCCAAATCTTACAATATGGCACAACAATATAAAAGCATGTATATTTGTAGGTGTTCACTGTCATTTTGCAAATATAGCTTTGAAGATTATAAGAGCTGAGACAGATTGTTTAACAACAGCTATATGCTCGCATATGGGGGACGAAGAAGCCAATATAACGGTTAGAGATCAGACTCCAGAAACTATGAGAAAGTTTATAGAGATAGCTAAGCAAGTAAAGAAAGAGTTAGGTAAGTAAAGGAGGTTTTTGGTATGAGTGACAACGGCTTTTCAGGCGTTAATAAATCGGGACAGAAGATTGTCTCACCAGATTATTTGCTTTTTGAAGCACCTAGGGAAAAGGTGTTTATGACGGGCTCCGAAGCGGTAAAAGAAGCCGTTAGAAGAGCTTCTGTGGATGCTTCTGTGTCTTATCCTATTACCCCGCAATCTGAAGCTGCTCACTTGATTGGTGAGCTCTGGGTAGAGGGCTACGTGGGTGTATACTTTAGAGGTGAGTCAGAATTTGGTGTTATGTCAGAAGTAGCTGGATGCTCAATGGCCGGTGCTAGGATAATTACAACCACTTCTGGGCCAGGGACTCTAAGAGCTATGGAAAACTTCCCCATGTGGTCTGGTGCAAGGCTTCCTATACAGCTTGTGTTGATGGCAAGAGGCGTGAACGCCCCTCTTACGATACAACCAGACAACTTAGAAATAAGCTTTTTACTTGATACAGGTGTTATGATATGGCATGCTGAAAATGCACAAGAGCTTTTTGATATGGTATTGGCTGGTTTTGTAGTGGCGGAAAAAACTGATGTGCATGTACCTATTATCACCGCAATAGATGGTTTCTTTATATCCCATACAAGGGAATCTATAATGATCCCACCAGAAGATATAGCTCTTCCTCCTTACAATCCTTATAAATCACCAACACCAACAATAGACGCTGAAATAGCTCCTGGAAGATATATAAAAGATCCGTTTGTTATGAAATCAAACTACACATCTTACGCTACGCACGCAAGCTGGCAATGGGAAGTAAGAGCAGCTATAGAACGCTCTAGACCTTACGCTAAACACTATCTAAAAGGTTTAATAGAAGAGTACGGTGATCCTGAAGCAGAGCTTGTGTTTGTGGCAAGCGGAACTGCAGCTTCACAAGCTAAGGAAGCTACAAGATTGCTGTTGGACGAAGGTATCAAAGCGAAAGTTGTAAAAGTAAAAAGCATTAGACCGTTCCCACATCAAGAGCTTTTAGAAGCTACAAAAACTGCCAAATACATATTGGTCCCAGAGTTTAATATTGTAGGATGGTTAGAAAGAGAAGTAAGAGCAGCTTTCTACGGAAAGTCAAATGCTACCATAATAGGCACACCAAGAGTTGCTGGTGGTATGACGATGCCTCCAGAAATTATATACAAAGATGCCTTAAAGATTTTAGGAAAGGAGGTAAGCCATGTCATTTAATATATATAAAGTAAACGAAGAGCTAAGAGATTTTATGCCTCCAGAAATACTGGAGCTTGAAGAAAAAGCCACTTGGGGCAATCCTAAAAGGGGTGTAATGGATTTACCTTACGCCAAAGAACTATTAGAAGAGCATTCTCTTTGTGCAGGATGTCCAGAGTCCGATGCTTTTAGATATATACTTGCATCTTTGCCAAATCCAGAAGATACCATAGTTGTAAATTCTACCGGGTGCACATCACTTGTGTTTCCACACATAGCCTTACATACAGTGCACTCTTTGTTTGGAAACCAAAATGCGGTAGCCAGTGGTATAAAAAGGGTTTTAGAGTATAGATTTCCAGATAAAGTAAAGGATGTCGTAGTGTTGGCGGGTGACGGTGCTACTGTTGATATAGGTTTAGATTGTACATTACAATCTTTCTTCAGACAAGAGAAAATCACCACCATATGCTACGATAACGAAGTTTATGCAAATACCGGTGGTCAAGAAAGTGGTTTGACGGTGAAAGGCCACGTATTTAAGATGGCTCCCAAGGGTAAACAGTGGGATAAAGTCCCTATGTGGCAACTTGCTATAGATTCAGGTTGTCACTATGTGGTAAGGATGACAGTCTCATCACCTCGTAGGGTTGAACAAGCTGTAAAAAAAGCTATATACGTAGCTAGAGAAGTAGGACCAACATATATTCATCTTTATACTCCTTGTATACTTGAAATAGGAAGAAATGCCGATGAAGGCTTGGAAGAGATGAAGCTTGGTGATAAAGAAAGGTTTTCTTTCTTTGAGCATATGAGTCCTCAAGCAGAGGAAGTTATCAAAGCAAAGAAGGAGGAAGGTTTAATATGACAATTCAACAACCGATAAGGAAACGTCTTAATATACGTATGCCAGCGTTGGGTGGTCAAGGAGCCGTTACCGCAGCTCACATTATAGCTACCGCAGCAGATTACGAAGGATACTATGCCGTTTCAAATCCATTCTTTGGTGCCGAAAAACGTATGGCTCCTGCTGAATCTTATGCTCGTATAGGTATAGAACCTATATACGACAGAGGAGAGGTGGTTTATCCAGATATCATCATGGTTTTTCACCACCACGTTATTACCATGGGTAAATCTTATACTATGCCTTTTTACTCTGGTATAAAAAGAAACGGTATCATCATAATAAACACAGACGAGGAACTTTTGAAACCAGAGGATTACAAGAGACTTGATTCTATAAACGTAAAAGTTTTAAACTTTCCAGCTACAAAAATAGCTATAGATATAGCAGGCACAGAGCTCTCTACAAATATGGCCATGATAGGTGCTTTGTTTGGTGCTACTCAGATAGTTGGCTTGCCTGCTATAGAAGAGGGTATAAAATCAAGGTTTATGAAAAAGTTTGTAGCTTCTGGTGGTACAGCTTCTTTGGACTCAGCCCTAGAAAGAAAGTTTAAGAAAAAATTGGAGCTTATAGAGAAAAACCTAAATACCGCAAGAGAAGCTTTCAACATGGCTTTGGAATGGGCTAAGGAAAACGGTATTAGCCCCATGCTCCCACCTGCTCCAATGAAAAAACAAGAACCCGTTCAAGCTTAATACACCGTCCTCCGCCTTTTGGCGGGGGAATCTATATATATTAAATGTTTGATTTTGCTGTAGTAGGTGCTGGTATAGGTGGTTCTGTTGTATCTTCTATTTTAAATAATTTAGGTTATGATGTAGTTCTTTTTGAAAAGCTTGATTATCTTTGTGGATGCGCTGGTACTTTTAAAAGAAAAGGTTATTACTTCAACGCAGGGGCAGCTACTTTCGTTGGATTAGATGGCAATTTGCCGCTTGCAAAATTAAAACATCTTTTAAATCTTGATTTTCCAGTTAAAAAGATAGACCCAAGTCTTAAAATCTATATCAAAGATAAAATCATCAACAGATATCAAGATAAAGATATGGCTTTTGAGGAAATTCAAAAAGCCTTTTATGATAAAAACAACAAAAAATTTTGGAATACCATTTATACAACATCAGACTTAATATGGCAAATGCTTTACGATTTTTTGCCGCAAGCCTCTAATTTGCCATCTACTAAGCTTATTTTAAAAGCTTTTAAAAATATTGACAAGATTGTTAAAATTGCTCCTAATTTTTTTAAAAATGCAAAAACTTATGCTTTACAGACGCTAAATAATTTGGATAAAGACTATGAAAGATTTTTATCATATCATACTCTTATTACCGCTCAAGGTTTTCTTGATGAAGTAAACGTTGGAGTGGCTTCTCTTGGACTTACTTATCCAAATTTGGACAATTATTATGTATTGGGTGGTATGGACAAGGCTTGTGAGGTTTTTGTTAAAAACTTAAAACATGTGTTTAGGAAGACCACCGTTAAGAAAATTAAACATTATGAGGATAAATTTGTTTTGGAAACCACGGCTGGGGAGTTTGAAGCTAAAAACGTGATATTAAACAAAACTATTTTTGATATGTTTGAGCTTTTTGATGATCCATATATAAAGGAATTTTCTTTTAAAAGCCAAAAGACTTTTACTAAAAAATGGGGCGCTTTTACCATATATTTTATGGTAGATGATATATTTGGCGATGATTTTGAATACCATCACTTTATACTTTTGGACGAAGAGATACCTTTTACAAAAAGTAAATCTATTTTTCTTTCTATATCTGCAAAAGAGGATACGCTTCTTTCCATAGAAAACAAAAGGAGTATAACAATATCTACTCATTCTGAAATAGATTCATGGTTTGATGTGGATAAAGACGAATATAAAAGAAGAAAGAAGCTTGTAGAAGAATTTATCTTGAAAAAGCTTTACCAATACATACCCATTTTTAAAAATGCTAAGATTTACAATGTAGAATCTGGCACTCCGCTTACTTTTAGGCGCTATACATCGAGGTATATGGGGACTGTTGGCGGGATCCCCGTTATAAGCGAATACTTTTTTAAATATCCAAGACCTATAACCCCTAAAAAAGGTGTATACGTAGTTGGCGATACTGTATTCCCAGGACAGGGCTGGCCAGGAGTGAGCTTAGGTGCTATAAATTTAGCCCAACTTATAGATAAAAACTTTAAAATTTAGATAACCTCAGATATTATTGAGTTTGATATAAGCCAAAACTCTGGTTTTATAAAAACTCTACCATTTTCTTCCGAAAAAAAATCTTTAAGATGATGTGGTATGTTTATCAAAGAGCTATCTACACCTTTTATCGTTCTAAGGCCCATCATTATCTTGTTTTTCTTATGTTCTTCTTCGTTTATGGCTTTTAGACTAAAGTGCTTTTTTAATACTTTTTCCCTGTATAAGTTTATATCTTTTGGGTTTGAAAACATAAACGCTTCCACCTTTGAATGAGCTCCAGCTCCTAAACCAAGATAGTTTTTGTATTCCCAGTAAGCCATGTTGTGCTTTGACTCGTAAGCTTTTTTTGCAAAGTTTGATATCTCGTAGTGGATATAGTCCTTTAAAGTTTTTCTTAAAAGCTCATAAAACAAAGCTATATCGTCTTCATGTTTTTGTTCATCTTTTTTTGAGTAAAGGGCTGTACCAGGATAGTATGTGAGCATGTAAAAAGAAAGATGAGTAGGTTCAAAAGAAACTGCAGTTTCTATATCTTCTAAAAATTCTTCTTTTGTTTGCTCTGGCATACCAAATATGATGTCTAAATTTATATTCTCAAAACCCGCTTCTTTTGCATATAAAATGCTTTTTATAGCATCTTCTTTTTTATGAACCCTTCCAAGCCAAAGAAGATGATGCTCGTTAAAGCTTTGCACACCAAAGCTAAGCCTATTTATACCAATATCGTAAAGCTCTTTAAAATCGTCTTTTTCGTAATCTTTTGGGTTTAGTTCCATTGTAATTTCTTCTACTTTTGATAGGTCTATTAGGTTTTTGAGCTTTTTAAAAAAAAGATTATAATGTTTTGGTTTAAAGATAGAAGGGGTACCACCTCCAAAGTATACGGTTTTTATATTAAAATCAAAATCATAAAGCTTAAGCTCTTCTAATAGAATATCAAAGTAAGAGTCCTCTTCTTTTTCTACCACAGAATAAAAATCACAATAATGGCATTTTGACGAGCAATAGGGTATGTGTATATAAATGTGTTCTACCAAAGGCATAGGTTTTCCAAATGACGTATTTGGTCTTTGTAGATAAATATTGCATCTATTTGGATATTATCTAAATCTATACCGTTTGAAAGGGCGTATTCTGTAAGGCAAAGTCTTATCCGTTCTAACTTTAATCTATCTATGCGCTCTTCTGGAAGTCCGTATGTATCTGTGTTGTTGCCTTTTACCTCGAAGGCTATTAGCTTGTTTTCTTTTGTGGCTATTATATCTATCTCGCCTCTTTTACATCTGTGATTTCTTTTTAAAACTTTGTATCCTTTTTCTAAAAGCCATGAAAAAGCCATATCTTCAAACTCTTTACCCTTCATAAGATGAGTTTAAAGCTTTTAGCATAGCTAAATTCTTTGAAAGAACCTTGGTTTATAAAAAACTCAAAGTATCCAAAGCTTCCACAAGTAATACCAGGGGTATTTTTTGGAGCCTGTGAAAAATACTCAAAGTACTCTATTTCTTTATCTTCTATAATGGCGTATTTTATCTTGGTGCAACCTACGTTTGTAATGGCGTTTCCAAACCTATCGTAAAAAAGGATAGAGCCTTCTATAGTATTGTCTTTCAATACCGGTTTTGGAATATCTAAACTGTGTTGGTAATTAATCTTAGGTCCTAAAAAATCTATGGTTCTTAGTTTGTGAATCCAAGCTGATGCAGGGGCAAAGATATCTCTTCCATGAAACGTGTTTGATGTGGGTCTTAGTATATAAGGATGATTTGATATATCAACGCAATAGGGCTTTTCTTCAAACACCATATCAAAGATACCGTTCATAGGTCCTACAAAAAAATAATCTTTGTACTTGCAGGCTATTGGTAACCTTGAGGAGCCAACCCCTGGGTCCACTACGCACATAAATACCGTTTCCCTGGGAAAGTACTCGTAAGAGACAGATAAGTAAAAAGCACCTTTTAGTATGTTGAAGGGTTCTATGTTGTGTGTAATATCTACTATTTCAACATCTTTTTCAACAGAATAAATTACTGCCTTTACAATACCTACATATGGGTCATATGTTCCAAAATCAGTTAAAAGCGCTATCATACAACAAAGTATAACATAGTTTTTGTACAGAAGCCTCATCTTGATGGCGTTTTTCTTAGACCTTTATAGTTTTATTAATTTTTTGTTAAGGGCTTTTAAGCATTTAGAAGAATTTACAAAAGATACTGATAAAATGAACTTTTTTTAGATTTTTAGCACTTAACCCGCCCTTATACTTAAAATCTATGAAAACACCAAATCAAAGGTACATGGAAAAGTTTAAGAGTGCAAAGATTTTACTATCATCAACCAAAGACCACACATTTAGTTCTGTAGACTTAGGTATAAATATATGGGAAGAGATGCTTCAATCTTTTGAAAAACTCTTAGACAAACCAACGTTTGCCCTTGTTAAAAGCCTAAAACCCACCAAAACCAGCGAGCCGATCCCACCCAATACAATACTCTTAGAATGTCCCACAGAGCAAGTCAAAGAATGGATTGAGAAAAACCTTGGACAAGTTATAAAATTAGAAGCCTCCAAAAAAGGTATTTTTATAAAACTGATAAATGCACCCAAAACCAGTGTGCCAAGTGGCATTTCTAAAGACAGTGTGCCAAATGGCATTTCTAAAACCAGTGTGCCAAATGGCATTTCTAAAACCAGTGTGCCAAATGGCATTTCTAAAGACAGTGTGCCAAATGGCATGTCAAGGATTTTTGCCGATCAAAAATATGTTCTTAGTTATACCGATACAAATCTATCTGCTAAATACAATTTTGATAATTTTATAGTGGGTAAGCAAAACGAAGTGGCTTACAAAGCAGCTTTAGATGTGGCCATCAACGAAAACTCCATATACAACCCACTTTTTATATACGGAAGAGTAGGAAGTGGTAAAACACACTTACTTCAAGCTGTGGGAAATAAAGCTTACGCTCTAAATAAAAATGTACTTTACACATCTATGAACGATTTTACCGAAGAGATGGTTTATTATCTAAAATCTGGAAATATTATGGCTTTTAGAGAAAAATACAAAAATATAGATATACTTCTTATAGACGATATTCAGTTTTTATCTGGGAAAGAGCGTACACAGATAGAGCTTTTTAACATATTTAACCATCTGTTTCAGCACAACAAACACATCCTTTTTGCGAGCGACAAACATCCAAGGGATATAAAAGATATATCAGAAAGATTGGTGAGCAGGTTTGAAGGAGGGCTTTTGGTAGAAACTAACATAGATGATCATATAAAACTATCCATAATAAAGCAAAAAATCCAAATATACGGTCTAAACGTAGATGACAGGCTGATATCTTACATAAAAGACAACACCACCAACAACGCCAGAGAGATAGAAGGTCTTGTGATCCAAATAAAAGCAAAAGGCTTATCTATATTAGAAGCCATAGATAACCATCAGAATATAGGCAATCTAACATCCAAAGACTCTACATCCACAAATATAAATACCATTAAAAAGATAGTGGCAAGTTATTTTAATATAAGCATAGATATTCTTGCTAAAAGCTTTAAAAACAAAAAATACGCCACCGCCAAGCACATAGCCATATTCTTATCAAGGGAGCTTACAAATCTATCGCTTTCTGAAATAGCATCACACTTTAATATCAAATCCCATTCTAGCGTGGCTCACTCCATCAAAAAGATAGAAAAAGCCCTAAAAGAGGATAAAACTATCCAATATTCGGTATTTTCCATAAAAGAGATAATAAAAAGACAAAAGTAATATAATAATTGTATGGAGCTTTTAGAGGCTAAAAAATTGATAGCTTTGGCAAGAGAGAGTATAAAATCTGAGTTTGAAAACAAAGAACCCTATGTGGATGAGGAGTTAAAACAAAAATTTTCTAAACCCCAAGGGGTATTTACCACACTAAACACTTACAAAGACCATCAGTTGAGGGGTTGTATAGGCTTTGTGGAACCAAGATACCCCCTTTGGCTTGGTGTTATATATACCGCCAGATTGGCAGCTTTCAAAGACCCAAGGTTTACACCTTTAAAACAAGAAGAGCTAAAACATATAACGGTAGAACTAAGCATCCTTAGCATACCAAAGCGTATAATCCCAGATAAAGAGCACATATGTATAGGAAAAGACGGTCTTATCGTAAAATATGGCAATGTTTCAGGGCTTTTATTACCCCAAGTGGCCACAGAATACAATATGGATTGGGAGATGTTTTTGCAACACACTTGCCTAAAAGCTGGGCTTCCAAAAGATTGTTATAAAAACCCTCACGTGGAAGTATACGCTTTTTCAGCAGAAGTTTACAAAGAGCTAAGCCCAGAAGGAGACATCACCAAAGAAGAGTCCCTTTCATGCGGGACTTAGAGCTATTAAAAAAAGAGCAGTTAGAGTGCGCAAAACTAATATCACAAGAAGATTTTATCGGGGATTTTAATACAATAGGCGGTATAGACCTAACATTTTTAAAAGAAAAAGATAAAACCTTAGGTATAGGGGCTTTGGTGGTGCTTGATAAAGCCAAAAATATAGTTTATAAACATTTTTACAAAGATTACGTTAGCTTTCCCTACATACCTGGGTTCCTCAGTTACCGGGAGTTTCCCATAATGGAAGGGCTTGTAAAAACAGCTCATACGCTTCCAGATATTTATATGATAGATGGAAACGGCATGCTCCATCCAAGGTTTTGCGGTCTTGCCTCTTATTTTGGTATAAAACTTGACAAAATCTCTTTTGGTGTAGCTAAAAAGCTTCTTACTGGGGACATTGATGAGAATGGATATGTAAAAATAAGCGGTAAAATTGTAGGAAAAGCCCTAAAAACAAGAAAACATACAAAACCTGTTTTTGTATCAGTAGGTCATAAGATATCCCTTGAAAGCGCTATCAATATAAGTCTTATGTTTTCAAAATATAGAATTCCAGAACCCACAAGGCTTGCCCATAATATGCTTAAACAAATAAGGGGTAAATAGTGTTTAAAAACGCTTTGTTTTTTTCCATAGCGGTTTTTATAAGCAGAATCCTTGGATATATAAGAGATGCAGTGTTTGCATATTATTTTGGAGCATCGTATCTATCCGACGCTTTTTTTATAGCCTGGAGACTTCCTAACACCCTAAGAAGGCTTTTAGGAGAAGGAGGACTAAACGCCTCTTTTGTGCCTATTTACGGAGAGCTTTACAAAAAAGATAAAGAGCTTTCAAACAAATTTTTCTCTGGAGTCTTTTGGTATCTATTTTTTATAAACATATGCCTAATCGTTTTTACCATAATTTTTGCCAAATATGTAATAAAAGCCATAGCTCCAGGTATTACGAACCCAAAAGCTCTTCAGGATGCTTCTACTTTTATAAAGTTTTTGATAGTAAATCAGCTTTTTTTCAGCATAAACGCCCTTTTGATGGGAGTTCTAAACGTAAAGGGTATTTTTTTTAGAAGTGCCTTCACGCAGGCTATTTTTAACATAAGCATGATCGTATCAATATTAACGCTTACCCACAAGATAAACATATTTTCGGCTATCATCGGGGCGCTTGTTGGAGGTGTGGCTCAGGTGATTTTTTTGTTTTTAAAAGCCCTAAAACTAGATATAAAACTTTATTTTTATATAGAGCTTACAGATTACATAAAAACATTTTTTAAAAAACTAATACCGGCTTTGTTGGGTTTTGGTGTGGCACAGCTTTCTTTTTTTGTGGATACATTTTTGGCCTCAATGCTGGGAAAAGGCGTTATCTCTTATATGTATTATGCAAACAGGTTGTTTCAGCTTCCTATAGGTCTCATGTCTGTGGGTCTTGCCAACGCACTTTTATCCAATCTAAGCTTAGGAGACGATAAATCCAAAAGAACCACCGAAGCCTTAGGCCTTATAAGCCTCCTTACAATACCAGCTTCTTTTGGGCTTTTCGCACTGTCAAAAGATATCATAAATTTACTCTATCATCATGGGATTTTTAACCAAACCGATGCCATCAACACCGCTCACATACTATCTATACTATCTTTTGGTATTACATTTTTCTCTTGGCAAAAGATTTTATCAAGCGCTTTTTTTGCCAGCAAAGACACGCTATCTCCAAGTTTATCATCGCTTGTTGGGGTTTTGGTGGAGGCTATCACCGGTTATACGCTTGCTTTCTTACTGCATCTTTCTTTTATAGGTCTTGCCATAGGCACTGTGTTTTCTGGTGTTAGCTCGTTTTTGTTTTTGCTATGGCGATCCAAAGGTGCGTTTGTGGATATAGCGTTTTTAGTAAAGCCGTTTTTAAGGGCTTTCTTGGCCTCTTTGGCGATGGGGATTTTTATAATCGTTTTTAAAGAGCTTTTGCCCTACGCTTGGCTTAGAGTGTTGGTGTTTATACCAGCCGGTGGGGCTTTTTATATAGGCTGTCTTTTCTTGTTAAAAGAACCTACGTTGTTTTTAGCTTTTAAAAGCCTAAAAAATACGATCGCTAAAAGAAGGTAAGATACTTTTTAAAATTCTTTATTTAATTTAAGGTCTTATCTTTAACAATGTCAATATCTTCTTAGTCCAATCAGATCTTTCTTCTTTTGGTAATTTTCTTAGTTTGCCTAAAGCTTTACGAGATAGCTTTTCTCTACTTTTAATACCTGACATATTCAAAATATGATAAATTAATTTTATGGAAAATGTATCTGTATTGGCAGCTTTTATAGCGGGGATACTTAGCTTTTTATCCCCTTGTGTACTTCCTATAGTACCAGCTTATTTGTCCTATCTGTCTGGAAACGTGTCCTTTGGTAAGAAAACAAAAAACTTTGATATGGATATTCTTCTGGCATCGTTGTTTTTTGTAGCCGGGTTTACAACTGTATTTACCGTAATGGGTTTATCTGCTTCTTTCATCGGTGGGCTTTTTAGGGATTATTCTTACTATATATCCAAAGTAGGTGGGGCTTTGGTGGTGTTTTTTGGGCTTCATTTTTCTGGGATTTTGATAAAAAAAGATTTTTTGAAATACCTCGGTGCTTTTGAAGGATTTTTGTTTAGTTTTTATGCTTTTAATATGATAAACCTAAAAACATTTGAACAGATAAGCGCTATAGTGGCTATTGTATTTGCCCTTTACATGTTAAACTTTCACAACATACTGTACCAACAGTTTAAAATATCCGATGAGTCTGTTAAGCTAAACACTAAAAAAGGGCTTTTGAAGTATGTGTTTGCCTTTGTGGTGGGACTTAGCTTTGCTTTTGGATGGACCCCTTGCATAGGACCTGTGCTTGGTTCTATCTTGTTTTATGCTTCTCAAGAAAGTACTCTTTACAAAGGAGCTTACCTTCTTTTTGTATACTCAATAGGCCTCGGTGTTCCTTTTATCTTAGCTGGGGCTTTGTTTGGCGCTTTTATAGACTTTTTGAAACGATTTAAAAGGGCTTTTGAGATGGTGGAGATTCTTGGAGGTGTTCTTTTGATACTGATGGGCCTATTCTTGGTGCTTGGTAAAATCTCCATAGTATCTAACTTTATATCCTAACAAAGCCAAACTTTTTCAAATAGCTTTTAAAGGCTACGCTTTTTAAATCAGCCTAAAATGCAGCATGCTTTACTTCAAATTATGCAGTTTATCAGTTCAAAATGAAAAAATAGGTATTATAATATTTAGATGCTTGAGATTGTTACATTTCCTAACGAGATTTTAAAGCGTAAGACAAATCCAGTTAAGTCTGTTGATGCCGAGATAAAAGATATAATAGCGCAGATGAAAGAAACCATGTACAAAAACGACGGTATAGGATTGGCGGCAAACCAAGTAAACATACCTCTTAGTATAATGGTGATAGATACCACTTCCAGAGAAGAAGAAGGTGAGAAATTCAAAGGGGTGCTCATAAATCCAACGCTTGTAGCTAAAGAAGATCAGATCAAGTTTAAAGAAGGATGTCTTTCTTTTCCAGGCTTACAGGTGGAGGTCATAAGAGCCAAAGAGGTTTTAATAAAAGCCATAAACGAGTTTGAAGAAGAGATAACGCTAAAATTGACTGGGCTTCCAGCGGTGGTATTTCAACATGAGTTTGATCATCTTAGTGGCATCACGTTTTTAGATAGATTGTCAGGTATTAAAAAACGCTTTGCCCTTGAGAAGTATCAAAAAATGTTGAAAGAACAAGTTAGTGCATGAACATCGTTGTGGAAAGGTTTTATCCTTTTGAAGTGGATTACAGAAATTACAAAGTGCTTGGTTATGTAGACGTAAAGCTTGAAAACGTCTTAAGGCTAAAGTATATAAAAATACTTCAAAATAAGTTAGATAACAGTGTATTCTTACAGATGCCCACTTGCAAAGACCAGAAAAAGCCCTTTTTTGAGCTTTTAGACTCAAAAACAACAGATTATATAAAACAAAAAGTTATAAGCATGATAAACGAGGTAAGATGAGAAAATATATCACAAACACGTTGGCGGTGCTCACCGTTAGCCTTATTCTTTGGCTTGGGTTAGCGGTGTATGGATTGTTTTACGATAAAACAAAAGGTATCGTGTTTTATGTAAGTTTTGGGCTTTTATCGGTGGTATTTTCATTGTCTATTCTAAAGCTTATTTACGATGAGCTTCTTGAAATAATAAAAGAGGTAAAAGCTGGAAAAGGACTTTTTGATGTAGTATACGATCTTTTTTCATCTTTAAAGCTTGCTTTCTTTCTGATGATAGCTATCGCTATATTTTCTATGCTTGGTTCTACTTATATAGAACAAGAAAGACCTTTTAATTTTTATGTGTCTAAGTATGGTCTAAATGAAGCCCATCTTATAATGAGCCTTCATCTAAACAACGTATTTCACTCGTGGTATTACAGATTGCTTTTGTATCTTTTTGGTGTAAATCTTATCACCTGCTCTATCAAAAGGTTGCCTCCTGTTTGGAAACATACCTTTGGAAAAGAACGTATCTTAAAGCTTGACGAAAAAGCTGAAAAGCACCTAAAACCAATAAGCGCCCAAACTCAAAAAGACCCCATGGAGATAGCAAAGTTTTTAAAATCCGAGGGTTTTAGAGTTTTTTACGAAGAGGATAAAGGCGACAAATACCTATATGCAGAAAAAGGAAAATGGTCGAGACTTGGGGTTTACATAGTTCACATTGGGCTTATTATACTTCTTGCAGGCACGCTGATAGATTCTTACTTTGGTATAAGGGGTATCATGCAAGTACCAGAGGGCGATAAATCAAACATTCTTATGAGTTTAGACCTCGCTTCTGATAAGGTTTATAAACTACCTTTTTATGTGTATGAAAAAAGGTTTAAGATAATAACTTACGGCAAGTCTTCACCAGAGTTCTCATCGGCGGTCAAATCTTACGAAAGCCACATATACATAATAAAAGATAACAAAATAGTAAAAGAAGGATCTTTGGCAGTAAACGAACCCTACAGCTACGATGGATACAACATATACCAAGCCTCTTATGGGCTTACTGGTTTTCCAAAAGAAATGAAGCTAATAGCCATAGATAAGAAAAAAGCATCTTCTGGCAATCCTCAAGAAGCTTTGGCTGGGAGTGTAAGGTTTGTAAACTCAAAAGTGGCTATGTTTAAGGGTATAAGTCTTGAGATTTTAAAAAGCACACTAAATGTAGAAAACCCTCAGGCGGGAGCAAACGGTGATTTAAAACCAGCAGTTATGCTAAAAGCCACATACAACGGCAAAACTTATCATATACCGGTATTTTACAGTCCAAAGTTGACGCTGATGGTTTATAACCAGATACCTGGCAACAAAGACTTTCCTTATGTATTTTTTATGGATACTTTTGTGCCTCAGTATTTTTCTGGTTTTCAAATATCTAAAAACCCTGGTACCTATATCATATGGCTTGGCTCTATCATCACCATACTTGGGATGATGCTGGCTTTCTACAAAGTAAACAGAAAAGTATGGGTAAGGTTCCAAGGAAACCAAATGAAGATAGCCCTTTATTCTCACAAGTTTAAAGAAGAGTTTCAAAAAACCTTTCTACAAAAACTAAAAACTGTGATATAATATAACAATTAGGCCCGGTAGCTCAGTTGGCAGAGCATACGGCTGAAAACCGTAGTGTCGGCGGTTCGATTCCGCCCTGGGCCACACTTAAAATATGAGATCTATAACATCGTACAAGCTTCTTTCAATATTGATATACACAAGTATATTTTTTTCAATAATAACCATAAGTCTGACGAGCTTTAGCCCAATATTTTTAATAGGCATCGCACTTGTACTTATAGGCATTTTTAGGGATTTTAAAGATATAAACATTCCGAGGATAGTCATAAACATTTTAGCCATAGTATCGGTTGTATCGGTGTTTTTTCTAAGTTTTAGCTTAGTTGCTATTTTTGAATTTGCAAGAAACATCATAGTCACATTCTTAGGTATAAAGTCCCTTGAGAAGAAAAACCCAAGGGATGTTTATCAGATACTTATATTGGAAACAATGGGTATGGGCATCACAGGGATTGGCATCAGCGATATAAAGTTTTTTGGGCTTTTATTGATATGGGTGTTTTTAAGTGTATTTATATTGTTAAATGTTAATATTTCTAAAAGCCTACAAAACCAAAGGCTAACACTCCAACAAATAAAACTTATAATGCTTGGTGTTCTTGGTATATCTTTTACTACGGTGATACTTGGGTTTTTTATATTCCTTACGATGCCGCGTATTCAGTCCCCTATCCTAAACATAGGCTTTGGTGGGATCTCTAACACGGTAGGGTTTTCAAACACGCTGTCCCCTTCAAGCGCCACAAATGTGCTTGAGAATACCACAACAGTTTTTAGGATATTCAACATACAAGGAAACCTAAATATCAAAAACGCTTACTTTATAGGGGAGACTCTTGATTATTTTAATGGGACCACTTGGACTCACCAGCACATGGCACAAGGACTTAAGTTTATAAAAGGTAGATCTTTGTCTTACGATATTATGGTAGAACCAACCTACGATAACAAGCTTTTTGGTATCTTGTTTCCTTATGAGGTAAAAATTTACAAAAGCCCCATAATAGCTTCTATAACAGATGATTTTACTATAAAAACAGAAAAGCCCATAACAAATAGAATTGTTTACAGGGTTAAGTCTTATCTTACAAAAAGCTACAAACAGGATCTTTTAAACAAAAATACATTTTTAGAGTTACCACCTGACATAGACCCGTCTATAGTAAAATTGGCAAAGCTCCTAAAAACCCAGAACCAAAACCCTATAGAAGCTGTGGAGGATTATTTTAAAAATGAGCACTTTACATATTCTCTGAGCAACAAAGAAAGCAAAAATTTTTTATACGATTTTTTGTTTAAATATAAAGTGGGAAACTGCGAGGCTTACGCTTCATCCACAGCTCTCTTGCTTAGGCTTATGGGAGTCCCAGCCAGGGTGGTGGTGGGTTTTCACGGGGCTACATACAACAAAGATGGACACTATTATTTTGTAACAAACGCACTGGCTCACTCTTGGGTGGAGGCTTATTACAACGGTATGTGGCAAACGGTGGACACCACACCATCAACTTACAAAAGCACCATACCAAAGCTTAGTAAAGCTAGGATGTTTTTTGATTACATAAACTATCTTTGGGATATAAACGTAGTTTATTATTCAAGCGCCAGACAAAAATATCTATTGGAAAGCGCTCTAAAAAATACAAGCTCACTTGTCAAACACTATACAAAACCAGTCGTTTATTTACTGCTGATATCGTTTTTGATATATGTGATTGTGAAAAGATTGTTTTTGGCTTTTAGTATAAAAGCTATGTATAAAGACCTTTGTAAAGAAATAGCGTTTTTGAATATAGATATTTGCACACCAGAAAACGTTCCACAAATCATAAGGGAGAACGGTTTTAAAGATTTTTTTGATATTTATATAAAAGCCAGATACTCAAAATACGGTATAGACAAAAAGGAAAAAACGTTGGCAAAATTTTATTACAAAAAAGCCAAAAGGATTATAAAAGAGTTTAAAAATAATTCCTATAAACATTTAGAGCAAAGTTTATAAAACTATTATCATAAAAATTGTCCAAGAGCTTCATATTTTTATATATAGAGCATAAAGCTCTAAAAACTTTAACAAAGAGGTTTATATGTTTGAAAAGTTTACAGAAAGAGCAAGACAAATTATATTGCAAGGCAGAGAAGAGGCTATAGAGTTTGGTCACGGGTATCTTGGTACTGAGCACTTACTCTTGGCACTTTTAAAAGAAGACGATATTCCAACCCTTGTGCTGGCAAAGTTCAACATAACCCCAGACAAGGTAAAAAAAGCCATCACAAGTCAAATGTCAAGGGGAAACCATAGCGGTGAAGTTCTTTTTGCTCCAGACGCCAAAAGGGTATTGGAGTTTGCTGTGGAAGAAGCAAGGATACTGCATCATCAATTTGTGGGCACTGAGCATATTTTTATAGGCGTAGTAAGGGAAAAAACTGGATTGGGCGGTAGAGTGTTAAGAGGCCTTGGTCTGGATGAGTATGCCGTAAGAAGAGAAACATTGCAAATCCTTGGAGAGCTACCATCTCAAGAAACCACAAAATATGTGGCAACTCCAACCCTTGATAGACATAGTAGAGATATAACTGCTTTAGCTTCAGAGGGCAAATTAGACCCCGTGGTAGGAAGACAAAAAGAAATAGAAAGAACCATACAGATCTTAGCAAGAAGAAGGAAAAATAACCCAGTGCTCATAGGAGACCCAGGTGTTGGTAAAACCGCCATAGTAGAAGGTTTAGCCCAAAGGATAGTGTCTAAAAATGTGCCAGAGGCTTTGTTAAATAAAAGGGTAGTGGTGCTTGATATCGCTTCAATAGTAGCTGGCACCAAGTATAGAGGACAGTTTGAGGAAAAACTAAAAGCCATCATAAAAGAGTTAGGAAAAGCTGTAAACGTCATACTTTTTATAGATGAGCTTCATATGATCATAGGAGCTGGTGCTGCAGAAGGCTCTGTAGACGCATCAAACATGCTAAAACCTGCCTTGGCAAGGGGCGAGATACAGATAATAGGAGCCACCACATTAGACGAGTATAGAAAGTATATAGAAAAAGACGGTGCTTTGGAAAGAAGGTTCCAACCTGTTTTGGTAGAACCCCCTTCCACCGAAGAAAGTATAGAGATTTTAAAAGGGCTTGCTCCAAGGTTTGAAAGTTTTCACAATGTCAAATACGAAGAAGAAGCCCTCATAAAAGCTGTAGAGCTTTCCAATAAGTATATAAACGATAGATATCTTCCAGATAAAGCTATAGATGTGATGGACGAAGCAGGTGCTTTGGTAAAAATAAGGGGCTCTGAAATGCCAGAGCATTTACAAAACATGTTAGAACAAATAAAGCAAGTAGAACAAGCCAAAGACCAAGCTGCCGCCGAACAAGATTACGAAAAAGCCGCAAACCTAAGAGATGAAGAGATGAGACTAAGAGCTAGATTTGAAACATCGAAGCTAAAATGGAAGCAAGAACAAGCCTTAAATAGACCAGTCGTCAATATAAAAGATATAGCCAACGTTGTAGCCAAATGGACTGGAATACCTGTGGATAAGCTCTACGAAGACGATCTTTCCAAGCTTTTACACATAGAAGCCAAACTAAAAGAAAGGGTAATAGGACAAGAAGAGGCTATAAAGGCTATAGCAAAAGCCATAAGACGTTCCCATGTAGGGCTAAAAGGAAAACACAGACCTATAGGTGTTTTCATGTTCTTAGGACCCACAGGTGTAGGGAAAACAGAAACTGCCAAAGCCCTAGCCGAATATATATTTGATACCGAGGAAGCCCTTGTAAGGTTTGACATGTCCGAATACATGGAAAAGCACACCGTCTCCAAATTGATAGGCTCACCTCCGGGGTATGTAGGATATGGAGAGGGTGGACAGCTTACAGAAAAAGTAAGAAGAAAACCATACTCTGTGATACTCTTCGACGAGATAGAGAAAGCCAATCCAGATGTGTTCAACGTATTTTTGCAAATCTTTGACGATGGTAGACTAACAGACGGTAGTGGAAGAGTAGTAGATTTTTCTAACACCATCATCATAATGACTTCAAACCTTGGCGCAAAATCTATCATGCAAAACACCAGCGTAGGTTTTGAAAGCAAGCGTAATGATTTAGATAAAAACCTTATGAAGAAAAATATCATAGAACAGGTGAAAAAGCACTTCAACCCAGAGTTTATAAACAGGCTTGACGATATGATAGTATTTGAACCACTTGAAGAAAAAGACTTAGAACAAATACTTTACCTTCAAACCAACGAGATAAACAAAAACCTAAAAGACTTGGACCTAACGGTAGAAATCACAAAAGAGTTTGCAGACTGGATCATATCTAAAGAGTTTAAGAAAGAATACGGTGCCAGAAGCCTTAGAAGAGCCATACAAAGACACATAGAGGATATGCTTGCAGAAAAGCTTATAAGCAAAGAGTTAAAAGATGTATCTAAAGTGGTGATAGATGTAAAAGACGATACTCCTTACATAAAAAGCAAAAGAAAAAATACCAAAAAAGACAAAAAAGAGGCCATCACAAGCACTTAACGTATGAGGGTTTGGCTTTTTGCATTGCTTTTTGGTATCGGGGTAGTTGGAATGAGCGAAGGCATTGCTTTTGAGCTTTATAGTAAAGATTTTACAAACGGCGGTTATATACCGCCGTTATTTTCTTGTCTTGGAAAAGACGTATCCCCAGAGTTATATTGGAAAAATCCACCAAAAAACACAAAAAGTTTTGCTCTGATAGTGGAAGATTTGGATGCTCCAGGTGGAGTGTTTTACCATTGGAGCGTTTACGATATACCACAAAGCGTTCACGAGCTAAAAGAAGGCACCAAAGATTACCTTCAAGGCCTAAACGATTTTGGGAATATAGGCTACGGAGGACCATGTCCGCCTCCTGGTAAACCACACAGGTACTACTTCAACCTTTATGCTCTAAATATCAGCTCTTTAGGATTACCAAAAGGAGCCACAATAAAAGCCATTCAAGAAAAGATAAGATCCCATATACTTGGTAGCGCTTTTCTTTTTGGGCTTTTCAAAAGATAAATCATAAAGTTTCTATAAGGGTTTTTACTTTTAAAAGATCTTCTTTAAAATGATTTAACTCATTTGGGTTTCTAAGAAGAAAAGAAGGATGGTATGTGATAAAAACCTTTGTACCTGCAGGCAGCACAGGGCTTTTTGGGGTGGAGGATAAAAAGCTTCCCCTTGATTTTGTAGGTGATATTTGTTTTGTACCTATAAGTCCCACCGCAGCGGTTTTACCAAGGGCTACTATCAGCTTTGGTTTTATAAGTTTTATCTCCTCTTTTAAAATGTAAGAACAAGATAGCATTTCCTCGTCCTCAGGGGTTCTATTTTCAGGGGGTCTACATTTTACCACATTTGTAATATAATAATCTCTTTTTCTTAAAAGCCCAATACCTTCAAGAACATTGGTTAGAAGTTTTCCAGCTTTTCCTACAAAAGGTTTACCCTCTTTGTCTTCATCAGCTCCCGGGGCTTCTCCTACAAAAAGAATACCGGTGTTTGGATTGCCGTCTCCAAAGACCACTTGGGTTCTTTGCTCTGATAGTTTACACTTTTTACAGCTTTTACAAGTTTCGTAAAAAGCCCCAAGAAAAGCTGTTGTATCCTCTTTTTCTACATTTTCAGACTTATCTTTTGTTATATAAATCCTTTTAAAACCAATGCTTTTATAGATAAAATCACTATTCATCGAGATTTTAAACGCTCTACAAGCTTTGACCAAAAACTTTGTTTGGATGGTAAGTTTGCGTTTATGGGTATGTTTTTCAACACATCTTTAAGCTCGTCCGTAAGGGTCTTGTCAAAGGGCTTTTGATCCACTATTTTCCTTATTATGTTTTTGTTGTAAGTGATATACCCTATATATTTTAGGTTTATATCTAAAAAGCGCTGAGACACGGTATTTATGCTGTTAAAAACCTTAATACTCTCATCCTTTGAGCTACATTTGTTTATAAGTATATAAAATTCTCTAAGCATCATAGTTGTGTTTAAAACCTTCACAAGAGCATAAGCATCTGCCACAGCTGTGGGCTCTGGAGTAGCTATGATAATAGGTATATCAGAAGACGAAACAATCATAAGCGTTTCGTTGTGAATGCCTGGAGGTGTGTCAAATATTATGATGTCAAAGTTGTTTTCAGCGTATTCGTGGATTCTATCAAGTATATCGGCGATGTTTTTTGAAGATAGATTGACAAGCTCTTGGATGCCGTTTCCACTTGATATAAAAGATATATTGTCGCTTATTTTAAAAACAATCTCATCTATACTTGCTTTTCCATTTACAAAATCTGATAGGTTTTTATCAGGGGTTAATCCAAGCATGATATGAACGTTTGAAAGGCCAAAATCCCCATCTATTATAAGAATCTTTTTACCAGTGTTTCCCAGTAGCATCGCCAAGTTTATACTTAAAAGGGTCTTACCAACACCCCCTTTACCGCTAGATATCGCTATATATCTTGCGCTTGAACCTTTGTCTATAGCTCTTTTAAGATGAGAAAGCTGTCCTTCCATCATAAGGCGCCTCTTAATAAAATATTAGCTATATTTTCGTAAGTGGCAAGCTCTATATCGCTTGGCACTTTTTGACCAAAAGTCAAAAACGATATTGGGAGCTTTGTTTTGTAAGATGCGTTTACTATACATCCTGGATAAAGGGTTTCGTCCAATTTGGTAAATATCATACTTTTTATACCAAGCTCTCCAAACTTGTTGGCACTATCCAATATAATCCTTTCATCAGTGGTGGTGCTTACTGTAAGAGCTATTTCCAAAGATGGAACGTTGTCAAGATAGTGCTTTAGCTCTTTTAACCTTATGGCATCGTATTGGCTTCTTCCAGCCGTATCTATAAAAATAATATCAAGACTTGACAGCTCTCCGATGCATTCCCTTAGTTTTTGTGGTGTATCTGCCACCCTAAGAGGGATCTCCAAAAGACTCACGTAAGATTGCAATTGTTGAACAGCACCTGTTCTATAACTATCCAAAGTAATCACACCAGTTTTAAAATCCATTGTCTTGTACATGTAAGCAAGCTTTGCTATAGTGGTGGTCTTACCAACACCGGTAGGCCCCACCAAAGCTAAAATGCTAAGTATGTTTTTGCTAAAGTCAAGCGTTTTTAAAGAAAGATTTTTAGACAATCCTTCCCTTAAGGATTCATAATCATCTTCGTATTTTAAATCAAGCCTATTTATGTTTATATCAAACCCGCAAGAATCTTCAAGGATCTTTTTGGCTATATCTTGTTCTACACCCATATTTATAAGCCTTGTGGCCAAGTTCATGGCCCTAAGTGAAAAATCATCGTTTGATTGATATTGTGGCTTAGGAGTTTGCATTTGTTGAGGAGGCTCTTGCTTTACATTCTTAACTACATTTACCACATCTTTTAAGGTAGTTTTAATTTGTTCTATCTCGGTATAGATCTCTTTTTCTTTGTTAAACTGGGTTTGGAAATCCTCGTCATCGGCTATGCCTATTGTAACCTCTAATTTGTTTGTAGAAAAAAATAACCATTTCTTGGTTTTTACTGCTTTTGTGGACATAATGATAGCTTTATCTCCATACATCGTTTTCGTTAACTCTATAGCCTCTTGGAGCGAGTTTGCCAAAATCTTTTTAATTTTCATCTACCACACCAAGCACCTTCATATTAACCTGTTTATCTATTTCATTATAAGCTATTACGTTAAGTTGTGGCAAGTATCCTTCTAAAGCTTTTCTTACAAATCTTCTTATGTTTGGAGATGTGATAAGAACAGGTACAGTTTGGAACTCTGTAAAGCGCTTCATGTTTTCTGCTATGTTGTTTTTTAGCCTATTTATAAGAAGATCTAAGAACTCCTCTTCTCTTCCTTCTTTTATATAAGAGTTTAATTTTGTTTCTACTCTTGGAGAAAACGCAATCACATACAAAGTATCGTCCTTCATAAACCTTTTGGTAATATACTTAGAAAGCTTTTGTCTTACAAACTCTACTAAAAGCTCAATATCATTTACCCTATCTATATAATCTCCAACGGTTTCTATCACGGTGATCATGTCGTTTACAGGTATGTTTTCTTTTAAAAGACTTTGCACCACCCGGTGAAGCACCGAGTAAGATACTTTTTCTGGTACTATATCTTTTATGACTTTTGGGTACTTTTGAGATAGTCTTTCCACAAGGTCTATAATCTCTGCCCTACCTATTATCGTGTATAGGTTTTTCTTGATAACCTCAGATAGGTGTGTTATTATAACAGTAGGAATATCCACCACCATATACCCAAGCTTTGTAGCTTTTGCTTTTTGTTCTTGGGTTATCCAAAAAGCTGGTAGGTGAAAAGATGGGTCTCTTGTGGGTCTTCCGTCAGTTAGCTTTTCTTTTACATTTCCAAGGTCTATAGCCAACAAAAACCCCGGCATCAATTCAAAAGAATCTTCTTCAACACCTCTTATAAGTATCCTGTATTGGTTGGGAGGCAATCTCATGTTGTCCCTTATGTGAACCAAAGGGATAATAACCCCATAATCAGCGGCTATTTGCTTTCTTATAGTTTTTATACGCGTAGTAAGGTCTCCTCCTTGGGATTCATCCACAAATGGTATAAGCCCATATCCTACTTCCAACGTAATGGGATCCGGTTGAGGTAAAAAATCCTCTTCTCTTTGGGTTTGCGGGGCCATCTTTTGGGCTTTTTCCTGCTCTAAAGCTTTTTCTATCTCTTTGGTTTTTTGGGTTTTAAGATTTTGATTTATATAAAAATAAAGGCCTCCAAGCACAAGCGCCATAAAGAAAAAAGGGATTTTTGGAAGCCCCGGCATTATACCTATAACAACTAAAGCTATAGAACCAAACAAAAGCACTTTTGGGTCTTTAGTAAACTGCATGTATATGGCACTGCTGAGCTCTTCTTCCTTGGTAGAAGATTTGGTAGTAAGTATACCTGCTGATACTGATAGTATAAGCGCTGGCATCTGAGAAACCAAACCCTCACCCACCGTAAGAAGTGTATAATTTTTTATGGCTTCTTGGAAATCCATACCTTTTATCACTATTCCCACCACAAGCCCACCCACGATACTAAGAAACAAGATAATAATAGCTGCCATTACGTCCCCTCTTATAAACTTAGAAGCACCGTCCATAGCCCCGTAAAAAGCCGCCTCTTTTTCTAAGTCTTTTCTTCGTTGTTTTGCCTCTTGTTCGTTTATAAGACCTGCGTTTAAATCTGCATCTATACTCATCTGTTTACCGGGCATAGCATCCAAAGTAAACCTCGCCGCCACTTCCGATACTCTTTCGGCTCCTTTGGTGATAACCACAAAGTTTATAACAATAAAAATAAGAAATATAATAAGGCCTACCACCACATCACCACCCACCACAAACCTTCCAAAAGCTTCTATAATATGTCCAGCAGCAGAAGGGCCTTCGTTTCCGTAAAGAAGTATTCTACGGGCTGCAGCTATGTTTAAAGAAAGCCTAAGCAACGTCCCTATCAAAAGTATGGAAGGAAACGAAGAAAGCTCTAAAGGAGATTTTATATTTAGTACCAAAATAAGCACCACCAACGAAAAGCCTATGGCAAAAGCAAGGAGTATATCAAGTAAAAAAGCTGGCAGAGGTATCAGTATCGCAGCTAAGATAATACCAAAAAATACTATTACAAAACTTTGCTGCATTAGCCTATTTTAAACCCCGTCACCACACCAGCTAAAAACACTATAAAATTTATACTTTTAAAATCTATATACTTTGAGATAGGGCTTTGTTTAAACACCTCTGGGGCATTTTGTATATGGCTTTTAAAAAAATCAGACAAAGAAGAAACTATCTCAAAATGCCCTGAAAACCCATTATCACCATGATGCCAAAAAAATACGCTCACCACCAAAAATACCAAAAGCACAAGTGCCAAAAGGGATGTTATTTTGTTTATAAGATACCCTATTACAACTCCTATCAAAAACGTCTCTACAAACTCAATCATACCTTACCAAAGCTTTCGCAGATATCTTTTAATACACATTCTTGGCATTTTGGATTTTTTGCAGTGCAAACTTCTTTTGCATGCCTTAACAAAAGAAGGTAAAACGTTGTCCAAAGCTTCTTATCTACAATAGATTTTAAGTGCTCTGTGGTTTTATCTGGATCTTTATTTTTATCAAGACCAAGCCTTTGAACTATCCTATGCACATGTCTATCTACCGCTATAGCAGGTTTTTTAAAAGCGTTTGCTATCACCATATTGGCGGTTTTTTTACCAACCCCTGGAAGTTTTACAAGCTCATCTTCTTCGTCTGGGACCTGAGAGTTGTATTTGTCTACTAAGATAGTGGCTATTTCTTTTATAGCGGAAGCTTTTTTGTTGTAAAAGCTTATAGACTTTGTAGCTTCTTTTATATCTTCCAACGGGGCTTGTTTTAGAGCTTTTGGGTCTTTAAACTTAGAAAAGAAAGACTTTCTTATGCTATTTACTTTCTGGTCTTTTTCTTGGGCTGCTAAAACTGTCTCTATTAAAAGCTCAAAAGGGTTATCAAATTCAAGGTCTATTTTTGGGTTTTTGTACACTTTTGAAAGCCTTTGATAAACTTCTTTTGCTAACGTTTTCTCGTCCATATAAATTATTATACAGCGTTTATATGCTAAGTGTTAATTTTATACTTTAGCACTTCTTCTTTATCACTAAAATGATGCTTTACGCCCTCAATCTCTTGATAATCTTCATGACCTTTGCCAGCTATCACCACCACATCACCCTCAAGGGCTATGTCTATAGCAAGAGCTATGGCTTTTTTGCGATCTTCTTCTATCATCGGGGATTTCGAGGCATCAACGCCTTTTAATATATCTTTTATGATATCCATAGGCTTTTCAAACCTTGGATTATCGGAGGTTACGATACTTATATCAGAAAGTTCTGAAGCTATTTTGCCCATCTTTGGTCTTTTGGTTTTGTCGCGGTTTCCGCCAGCACCAAACACACATATAAGACGGTTTTTGGTTATTGCTCTTGCGGTTTTTAAAAGCTTTTCAAGGGCATCTGGAGTATGAGCATAGTCTATTATCACCTTAACACCGTTTAGCTCTATCGTTTCGAACCTTCCGGGTATTGAGCTTAAAGAAAGAATACCTTTTTGAATATCTTCTATATCAAACCCCATATAAAGCCCAAGGGCTATAGCTGCTCCCATGTTGTAAGCTTGAAAATCCCCTTTTAGACTTGTCTTAATCTCATAATGTTTATCTTTATAATAAAAGCTCAAAACACCTTTTTCTTGATCAAAATAATCTATCTTTAGATGGGCGTCTTCCGAATATCCATAGGTTATAGCTTTGTCTTTAAACTCCTCATAAAGCATGCTACCGTAATCATCGTCTATGTTTAAAACACAAACCTCATACTCATAATCTTTAAAAAGCCTTCTTTTGGCGTTGAAATAATCTTCCATGGTCTTATGATAATCAAGATGATCTTGGGTAAGATTTGTAAAGACAGTGGCAAAAAACTTTGTAGGGTAAACTCTAAGTTGATCCAAAGCGTGAGAAGAGACTTCTGCTGCCACAAAATCAAGTCCTTTTTTTTGGGCTTTTGATAAAAGGCTAAACCACGTTTTTACACCAGGAGTTGTATTGGGAGCTTCTATCAACTCATCGTCAAGTTTGTAATACATAGTACCAAATATTGCCCCTTTGTATTTGGTGGATAAAATAGCATGTATTATATGTGTGGTGCTTGTTTTACCGTTGGTCCCTGTGACACCTATTACTTTCAGATGTTCATCTGGAGCATCAAAATGAGTTTTTAAACACTCTCCAAAAGCTTTTTTAGAATCTTCTACTAATATTATATTTTTAAAATCCTTATATGGGCGCTCTGCTATAACGTAAGGAGCGCCTTTTTGGATGGCTTCTTCTATAAAATCATGACCGTCTTTTGAAACGCCTTTTATGGCAAAGAAAATGCTTTTTTCATCAACTTCTTTTGAATTGTCGGTGGGGTTATACCTCTTGCAGTCTAAATCCATCGTACACATCAAAAGTTTTTGATATATGTCTTTTTGGGACCTGATGATCTACTTTTACAAAATAAAGGCAGTTTGTAGTACATTTGGTGACGCAAGAGGGCAAAAGCCCTTTGTCAAGCCTGTTTATACAAAAATCACACTTTACCACTTTTTCGGTCTCTGGGTTAAAGCTTATAGCCCCGTAAGGACAAGCTACCACACAAGCCTTACAGCCTATGCAAAGGTTATCCCTCACAAACACAAGACCGTCTTCTCGTTTAGTCATGGCTGAAGTAGGACAAGCGTATACACATGGGGCTACATCGCAGTGAAAACAGTTCATAGGCATAAAGTAAGAGAGCTTGTCTTGGTCATAGTGCTCAAACCTAAGCACCTTCATAGGTCTTGGACCTTCTTGAAAAAGGCCCTTTTCCTGCTTACAGGCCACTTCGCAGGACATGCAGCCTATACACCTATCTATATCCATCAGCATTATATACTTTTCCATATATTTTAAAGTGGCGGAGAGGACAGGATTTGAACCTGCGGTACGGTTTTAACCGTACAACGCCTTAGCAGGGCGCCGCCTTCGACCACTCGGCCACCTCTCCTTAACCTAAAACATTATAACATAATTTAATTTTTTCTATGATCCAAATGCAATTTCATCGCTCTAGTGTGCGTAGCATTTCTTACATCGTATATGCCTGTTCTTTTGTCAACCTACGAAGTAAAATGCGATGTTATCGCTCTAGTGTGCGTAGCATTTCTTACATCGTATATGCCTGTTCTTTTGTCAACCTACGACAAGTCTGCCACGCAATAGTAAAATGCGGTTACACCGCTCTGCATTCATTTTCCTTTAATTTTTTTGCCTGTTATTAAGCTCTCATCCGATGTAAAACACGCTTTCAGCGCTCTGCATTCATTTTCCTTTAATTTTTTTGCCTGTTTTTAAGTCCTCATCCGATGTAAAACACGCTTTCAGCGCTCTAACTATTTTTTATTAACGATGATTTGCCTGTTTTTAAGTCCTCACCCGATGTAAAACACGCTTTCAGCGCTCTAACTTACAAGTTTTCTTATGCTAAAAGCGCTAAAAACTAAAAAAATGATGCTGTAGAAAGAGAGCACTAAAACAGGCTCAAATATGTTTAGGTTGTTTTGATAAA
>Ga0078972_1005378_pt1 | contig 32617 bp, 25 predicted proteins | sample YelNatPaOPGAMG01_FD_67568 | JGI IMG/M metagenome (GOLD analysis project Ga0078972, IMG submission 67568) | Hot spring thermophilic microbial communities from Obsidian Pool, Yellowstone National Park, USA - OP-RAMG-01 (SPADES assembly) (version 2) | ecosystem: Environmental > Aquatic > Thermal... | reverse complement strand
GCTACGGTGCAGGGATGCTGGGTGCCGTCGAACCATTGGTGGGTGGTGAGAGGCTTTCCGGTTTGAGGCGAAGTGTCGTACACGAACGTGTTGCTCTCCCCGGCAGGCGCATCACCGGCATCCGGGGCCGGGTGCTCGGGCTTGGATGCGGGCTGAAACCACGTTTTTCCACCATCGTCGGATCTTTGAATGATCTGACCGAACCAAGGGCTCGTTTGGGATGCGTAGATGCGATCCGGTTGGACCGGCGAGCCTTTGATGTGGAAAATCTCCCATCCCGCGAAGAGCGGCCCTTCTACTTTCCATTGCGATCGCGTGCCATCCGAGGTGAGGATGAACGCACCCTTACGCGTGCCCACAAGTAGGCGAATGTTGCTCATGTGAGCCTCCGTTCTTTCTCTGCCCGGCTAAGTTGGCATTGCCCCAGTTGCGCACGGAACATGCTGGGCATTATACTCGTTTGCGTTACATTATACCACGGTGCAAATTGCGGAAATCTTGCTTCCTTCGTACACGCGAAGTGGGCGTGTGGTATCTGTTAGAGGGCAAGCACCAACTTGAGGGTTAAGCGCCGGGTGAAGCGGGCGGCGTTGGGATCGCCGATCATCACGTAGATTTCGGTGCCTAGTCCTCCCGCGCTGCGGTAGGAGATGTACCAATTGGTATCGGCCTGCTGCGTAACGATGCGCCCTCCGAAAGAGCGGGTGGGAGACACTTCATAGTTGACGGTAATGATGTGCTGCTGACGCCCACCCTCAAAACTCTCGAAGGCGCCTGAGTATCCCAGGTCCAGCTTGCGGAAGATGCGAAAGGATGCACCGGGCCCAACAAATGTATAGGGTTCGTCGGCGCGCTTGCCCGTGTCAAATCCGATGCCCCATTGGCGAAACCGATTAGACACGCCGGAACCGACGCCCATGCCCCAGGATGAGTCCGTTTGATCATCGAACATGTCATGCCCCCAGTGCACATTGAAGGCCCAATCGGAGCGCGTCTCGAGGCCGAAATTGATGCTTCCCCCACGTCGGAAGGGGCGGCCATCGGCGTGCCATTCGTAATGGGGATCGAGGAAAAGATGGAAGCTCCGCCAAAAGCCCTTGCGCCATTCGCTGCCCCATTCATGGAAGGCATTAAGTCCGCGGCGATCCGTAAAGAAGATGAGCCCGTCGCTATCTGCAAAATCCGGGGATACATACACATAGGAGAGGGCTGTGAACCCCCGTACGTCTTCATAAGACCACGTTACCATCTGAGCGCTGCCTCCCGCGCCAGGGCCAGCGGTCCCGGCTAAGAGCGAGCCGATGGAGAACTTCCCCCAGCGGATGTTGTGGTTGAGCACGCCGGTGGTGTTGTGATTGTCAAAGGAGGACTTTTGAACCAGGAACGCCGATGCGGCGGACGTAACGCCAAAGTCGTGCCGTAATTTGAGGACGAGGTCGTTGCGCCGCCCAAAGCGCATGGTGTCCAGGACGCCCAGCGTGTCTTTAGGTGTGATCTTGCCGTACACTTTGGCACCCACATCGAACGCTTCAATGCGCCGGGAATAGAAGAATGGGCCTAGCTCGTACTCCTGGCCCATGGTCACGTAATCTCGCCCTTCCAAAAAGAACGGTCGCCGCTCGGGTACAAAGCGTTCACTTCGCGAGAAGGCGATGCCTTCCACGGCACCTTCCACGGTGGCAAAATCCGGGTTGACGGATCCCACCACGGTAAGTTCCGGGGTAACCGGGTAACGAGCATCCAAGCCGAAGCGGGTGCCTAGCCGTCCGTCTTGTTCGGTTGAGAGGATGTACGGCAACAGGGAGAGGGCGGGCCGGAAGGCGGATGCAGGTACATGCACCCCCGTCCACAACCCTTCATATTCTAGGAACTCCTGCGGTCCTGTGTCACTCCAGCACGTTTCGGTTTTCGTGCGTTCCTGGTACCGACAGAAGTTGATGCCGAAGGATTCCGGTTTTTGACTTGGGGGATAATTGAGAATGTTCCACGGGATGCGCATCTCCGCAGTCCAACCGAACGAGGTACGACGGGCAGCGCCTTCCCATTCACCCTTCCACTCCATTTTGCCGGCACGACCGCCGCCCAATCGTGCGGATGGCGTCCCGATTGCGTTCACAGAAAAGCGCGTTAGGTCGTCCCATCGGTGGGAATTGAAGAAGTCGAAGACCACCTCTACGGAGTCCTCGCTTGGCCCGCGCCAGTTGGAGTATCGGCTATCGCGAATGGTTTCGCGGGCAACGATGGCCGCCGGTTGACTGTCCGTGCAGCGAAAGGCCACATAAATGGCGCGATCATCGTAGCAAATGTAGGCAGTGGTCTGGTCCGCGGCGAATGTGCCGCGCTGGCGGTCTATGAAGGTGTCGGCTTTGGCGGCGGAAGCCCAGGCTGCATCTGATAGGTCACCGTCAATCACGGGGGGAGTAGCAATGTGCACGGCAGGGATGCGCCGATTGCGATACTCGGCCATGTTGGCTTGCGTGGGCCTCCCGAGGTGCGCGCGAGCTGGAGGCACTGCTACGAGCACCAAGGCGATGCCACAGAAAAAGAGTGTGCGCATGCGTTTGTGAGGTGTTGATCGTGTATTCCAGGCGGTCAAGGCTTGCGCATGGGGAGGAAATGGTGGGCTATCGGCGTTAGGCGGCGATCTCCGCCGCTTCTCCGATTGCCGATGCGCTTTACTGCCATTCTACCCCACAGCGCGTGCATGGCAGAACATTATCGGTGCTGGGTTCGGTCGGATGGCTCCATGGACCCGATATACTTGGCGGCCAGAACGATACCGTCATATCCCAGAGGAACTCATCCTTCATCCCACCCGTGCTTTCGCCTCGGGAGCAGGATCCTTGGGAATAAGATAGCGCCCCTGGACCGTGGGCCCAGGGGCGCGAAGTGCATGTGTTGACGGAGCTAATGGTACTTTTTGAACACAGTCTCCAGGGATGGGGGCGTGTCTTGCGGGAAGCGCCGCTTAAGTGCGGCTTGCTCCTCGATCATCGAGTGCTTGTTCTCATGTTTGTAGATCACGCCGATGGGGAAGCCATCCGTACGCAGGGCCAGCTCGAACGCTCGCACACGGTCCGTGGGATCATGGTCTTCCGGAACGTCGTAGGTGTGGTCCTTGTAGAAGTCGTCCGTCTGGTCCTGGTTGAACGTTGGGCAGGGCGAGAATGTGTCTATGAGCGCGAAGCCCTTATGTTGGATGGCCTGCACCAGAAGGTCCGTGAGCTGGTTCGGTTTGTACGAGAAGCCCCGGGCCACGAAGGACACATCGTACGCGATGGCCATGGCGATGGGGTTGAGGGGCTCCTCGAACATGCCATACGGGGTCGTCTTCCACCGCTTGGGGTCCAGTTTCGCTTGGACCGAGGCCAACGGCACCATGGATGTGGGGGACACCTGCCCCTTGGTGAGGCCGTAGGTATTGTTATTCATCACAAGGTACGTGATATCCGGGTTGCGCCGGGCAGCGTGGGGGAGATGACCTCCACCGATGGAGTAGCCATCCCCGTCGCCGCCCACTGCAATCACGTTTAGTTCCGGGCGTGCTACCTTGATGCCTGTAGCCACGGGTAGGACGCGACCGTGGACCCCGTGGAAGCCGTAGGTTGCCACGAAGCCGGGGAGGCGCGATGAGCAGCCAATCCCGGATACAATCACGGTATTATCCGGATCCAGATTGCAGATGCTCATGGCCTTGTAGAGTGCGTTGAGCACTCCAAAGTCCCCACATCCCGGGCACCAGATCGGCTTGAGGTTGCTCTTATAGTCCTTAGGTGCGTGTTGCACGATATTGGTAACGGCCATTGTTTTCTCCTAATGGGTGGCCAGGGCAATAATCTGCTGGTAGATCTCATTGGGCACGAATGGGATACCCTCATCCTTATGGAACTTATGCAGTTTGAGAGAGGTATTCACCCGAAGCCAATTGGCGAGCTGGCCACTCCAGTTTAGCTCGGGCACCAGGATCTTATGGCACCGGGCCCCGAATTCCTCGACGATCTCTACCGGTAACGGATTGAGCATCTTGAGGTGGAGGTGGGCAACTCGGAAGCCTTCGGCCCGCGCGCGCTCGGTGGCTTCACGAATGACGCCTTCCGTAGCGCCAAAGGCAATGATCCCGACTTCGGCTTCACCTGTGTCGCCCCAAAAGTGCACGAAGTCTGCTCCGCGCTCGCGGTTGCATGTCTCCAATTTCCGGAAGCGCTTGGCCTTCATTTTGGTGGCGAGTTCGGGCGTATACCCTGGGTTGCCCTCCTCGTCATGCTCGATGCCGGTGGTAGTGTATGCGCCCTTCTCCATGCCGGGGATCGCCATGGGCGACACGCCCGTGTCCGTGTCCCGATAGCGCAGGTAGCCGGCCTGGCGCTCTTCCAAGGTGGGCATGAGGCGATTCACCGTTCTCACCTTCGTTAGGTCCGGAGGGGGCACCGTGCAGATGCGGGTGCCAAGGGCCTGCTCCGAGAGAACGATCACGGGGCATTGGTAGGCCTCTGCCAGGTTGAAGGCCTCTATAATCGTCCAGAATGTGTCTTCGATGCTGGTGGGCGCGATTACGATGCGCGGGGACTCGTTGTGGACGCCGTAGAGGGCGATGTTCAGGTCTCCTTGGCTTGTTTTGGTGGGTAATCCGGTGGATGCTCCTCCCCTTTGAACGTCCACAATCACTACCGGGATTTCCGCCTGGCCGGCCAGGTTAATCTGCTCTACCATTAGGCTAAGGCCTGGGCCGGAAGTTGCTGTCATGGCCTTCTTGCCGGCGTAGGACGCGCCGATGGCCATGCCTAGGGCGGCAATCTCATCCTCGGCCTGGATCACGTCGCCACCGAAGGCCGGGAGTTCCTTTGCCAAAACTTCCATGATCTCGGTGGCGGGTGTGATGGGATATCCCGCGTAGAAGCGCATCCCGGCAGCGATGGCCCCCATTGCCAGCATCTGATTGCCGTTGACGCGCAGTACCGGCGATGGTCGTTCCACCGGATACACGTGGGGCGTGCGCTTACCCTCCATTTGCTCGGCGATGCATGCGGCGCCGGTGTGGAGTGCGCTTATGTTCATGCGGACGATGGCATCCCCTTTGCGGCCGAACAGGTCCCGAATATACTGCTCCGCCGGCAAGAGTGGGGCATCCACCAGTCGCAATAGCGCCCCCAGCCCCACGATGTTGACGGGGGCGGGGAGGCGTTTGAGTGCTTCACCCTCTATCTCATGGCGCACTTTCTCTTTCTCGGTACGCGCCAGGGTAGTTATGGGAAGTGCATAATCGGTGCGCGAAGGATCGGGCTTGGGCGTGAAGACGTCCGAGTTGTACACCAGGATGCCACCTTCGCGTAGACCGTCTCCAAAGAGGCCGAAGCCTTCGGAATTGAGGGCCACCAGTACGTCGGCTGCATCTCCGTGGGAGAGCACGATGCCGGAGCGCGCCCGAACCTGGTACATAACCGTTCCGCCTTTGATTTCGGCGGGGAAGGTCTGGAACGTGTAGATATCCAGCCCCATCGCGGTGAACATCTGCACCAGGAGATCACCAAGGCTGACGGTTCCTTCACCGGACTCTCCTACGAGCCGGATGACGACATCGGTTGTAGACGTCGCTGTCTGCGGGTTCATCCTATGGCCCTCCAGGCAGGTATTTGCAACATCGTAGTTCCCTTCTGCCAGGACGCCGCTCGACACTACGATCGAACGGCGCGGAGGCGTACGTAGTCACAATAACAGAGTATACCTGATGGCGCACGGCAGGATCGGGACGCCGCGAGGGAAAGTGCTGCAGAACAGGGGCGGGGGAAACGAGCTAGTCTTGGATGGGCCCGGTAGGATTCGAACCTACGATCCGTCAGTTATGAGCCGACTGCCTTAACCGCTAGGCTACGGGCCCGCGTGTGCACCAGTATTTTACCAGAGAATGGCGGCCCTGGATTTGCGCGGTGTGGGAGGATTGGTGCTCCGGTGGGTGTACAATGGAATGCGTGACGGGTAGTTCTAGCCCCCAGGAGGTATGGAACCGTGCCGGTGAGCCAAGAGCGCCATCCGATCCTTTTGCAGCCTGATGCCGCCCTCTTGGTGGTAGTGGATATGCAAGAGCCCTTCCTTCGCAACGTGTGGCAACGCGAGCGGGTAGTGCATAACGTGGGATTGTTGATTCGCGGATGCGGTGTTTTGGGGGTGCCTGTGGTAGCTACGCTCCAATATGCCCACCGCATGGGCGGGGTGGTCCCGGAGGTCTCCTCCGCCTTGCCGGCCAGATGCAATCCTGTGGACAAGGTGTGCTTCAGTTGTGCGGGAAGCTCGGAGTTTATGGGGCGGCTGGATCGGGCAGGCAGGCGACAGGTGATTTTGTGTGGTGTGGAGACGCATATCTGCATTTGCCAAACGGCGCTCGATCTCATTGCGTCAGGATATCAGGTGCACGTGGTGGCCGATGCGGTGTCCTCCCGTACAGAGCTGAATTGGAAGCTGGGCCTTAGGCGGATGGAGCAAGGGGGCGTCCTCGTGGCTTCCTCTGAGGGCGTGCTGTATGAACTCATGGTGAAGGCGGGAACGCCGGAGTTCAAGCAGATTGTAGCTCTGGTGAAGGAACCTCTCCCTGCTGCGCAAGCTTAGCGCCGGCCAATAAACGCTTCCACTTCATTGCGGAACGGCATGGACGACTGAGCTCCTACGCGCGTGCACGCCAGGGCCGCTGCGGCATTGGCAAAATGAGCTGCCGGTCCCAGTGCCATACCTTCTGCGATCGCTGTTGCGAGGGCTCCTGTGAAGCAATCACCTGCCGCTGTGGTATCTACCGCCTGAACCTTCTTGCCCGGGATCTCTTGCACACGGTCCATGGTGGCCACGACGGCTCCCTTGGAACCCACGGTGACGACGGCAGCGCCTACTCCCAATCGGCGCACCAAGGCCACGGCCGCGTCCCTAGCCTCATAGGGACCGCTGATGGAGTGGCCTAAAAGCATGGCCGCTTCTACTTCGTTGGGTATTACTACGTCCACTCCGGCCATGGGCAGGGGTTGCGCAGGCACGGGGGCGGGGTTCAGCACCACGGTTTTCCCAAGATCTTTCGCAAGCTCGATGGCGCGGGTGACGGTGTCCAGCGGGATCTCGAGCTGAAGCACCACCACAGAGGCGGCCTCGAATGCCGGGCGGGCGGCATCCACATCTGCAGGTGAAAGGCGACTGTTTGCACCGGGCGCCACGACGATGGAGTTCTGCCCGCGATCGTCTACAAAAATGAGCGCCACGCCTGAGGGCGCGGTGTCGTCTCGTACGATGTAGGACGTGTCTACGCCGGCAGTGTTTATGCTGGCGATGGCTTGCGTACCGAAGACGTCTTGCCCTACACGCGCCACGAGGGTAACTTGCGCGCCGAGCCTGGCGGCGGCTACGGCTTGGTTTGCGCCTTTTCCCCCTTGCGTCATGATGAATTCGCCGCCTAGCACCGTTTCGCCGGGGCCAGGGATACGGGGGGTGCGTGCCACCATGTCTGTATTACTGCTACCCACTACCACGATGCGCGCCACGGACTTCATGGAGAGCCTCCTTCGTCTTTCGTTTTGGTACGGCAGGTTACCCCACGTGGAATAGGGCTCCGGCAATATACGTAACGGCTCCTACGATCACGCCGGCTAACGTCATCTCCCAGCCCGCTGCCCACCAACTTCGCAAGGTGAAGAGCGACTTGGCCGCGCCCACGGCAAAGTGCGCCACCAGCGACACGATGGCCGCGACGATTACCCCGGGCGTGCCGTGTGCCCAGAAAAAGGGTACCACGGGGATCATAGCACCGACCCCAGTGCTGATGCCGGCTGCCAGGGCGCTCTGCACAGGGTTCCCGCCTTGCTGCTGACCTTCGAATTCCTCTGTGGCAAGCACTTTAAGGAATACATCCGGGTGCTTCGCAAGTTCTTCGGCCAGTCGGTCGGCTTCTTCTTTTGTAAGCCCCTTCAGTTGGTAGAATAGGGAAAGCTCTTCCTTTTCTTCATCCGGGTGGGTCTCTACTTCGTGGCGCTCCCGGGAGATGTTGGCCTCGGCTACTTCCGTTTGAGATTTCTCTGCCAGGTAGGCGCCTGTGGCCATGGAGAGGGCGGACGCTAGGGCTCCGGCAAGCCCGGCGGTGAGAACGAAGTTCTCTTGGCCACTGGTAGCGCCGGACACTCCCGACACGATACCGAATACTGCAGCGAGGCCATCGTTGGCGCCGTAAATGGCACCGGACACCCATCCTGCTCCCCGTTTGTGCCATTTCTCTCGAGAGAGGATGCGATCCAGAGCGGCTGCTTCCGGCGCTTCCGGCGTAGGGTGAAGTTCATCTTGGCGGAGCGCCCGCACGTTGATCTTGTGTCCCTGCTCATCATGGCGAATCTCTGCAAGAAGGCGGTCCGTGTCTTCGTCACCCGTGGAGCGCAGGTATCGGTCGTCAATCTCGTCTTCTTCGGCGGCTTCTTGCATTGCAAGGATGCGTTCGGTGGGAGCAAATCGCATCTGGAGGCGGAACCAGGGGGATATGCGCACGGACGCGGGGTCGGGTACGGGAACACCCAGTTGGGCAAGGCGCTCTTCGATCCGCCGACGATGCACCGCTTCTACTTCGGCCATCTGCCGGATGATGGCGGCACGGCGCTCATCCGGTTCCCGTTCTGCTAGGGTTTGGTAGACGATGCCGGCTCGGATCTCTCCGCGCCATGCCTCTAGGAGCCTCGCTACAACGTCTGGTGGTGCCATGGCCATCGCCCTCCTGGAACAGCGCCTTCGGCCTCAATTATACGCTACAGCACCCACCGGTGGTCGTGTTGGCTCACTGCCAGAATTGGTAGGTGGGCACCTGCGCGGCGATTCCATAGATGTTCCACAGACTGCCTATTACAAATTGGCCCAGCATGAGGCCCATGAAGAAGGGAATCGAACGCTGGAAGCCCGTGCGTCCCCCATAGCGTAGGATCACAACCTTGAGGATCCAGGCAATGAAGAGTGGGAGCCACACCAGGTTGATCTCCCAACTGGCGGTGACTGCGTAGGCCAGGGGATGGAAGGGCCACCAGGTAAAGCGCACCCGAAAGATTTGCAGCAGGAGGGCGGTGATAAAGCCTACTGCGATGGCCATCGTGGCGGTGAAATTGCCACGATGAGGAGTTTGCAGCCAACCCTGCAAGCGCACATAGGCCTCATCCCCGAAGCTGATGGTGGCCTTGGCCCTGGCGCCATATTCGTAATTGAGGTGCAGCATTGCCCAGAAGGCTACCATGGCTGCGATTGCTCCAAAGATCACCATGCCCCAAAACCATCGGCGGTAGTCGCTGCGCGTCTGCTCGGCAAGTTTGAAGGACTCAAGTTGGTGGGGCATGGGATGGGAGCGGTAGGCTCGGTTGAACCAGAAGAAGAGCGAGAATGCGGTGAGTTCTGCGGGCGTAAACGCTTTTTGCCCCATTGTTTCGGATAGGATCCAGTCGGGCCCGGTAAAGTGTAAATCGTGGACGGGCGTGCCGAGTTCCGCGCGCATCCGCGTGACGGCGAGGGCCAGAGCAAAGTAGATGGCGAAGAAGGCGATCGCAAGCCAAGGTCCCATCCCTACGCGGTTTGAGAACCAAATGATTACCGCCATTCCCACGATGATGCCCAAGAGAGCGGTGCGGTACCGGATAGGCTCATCCGCATCGTTCAGCTCCGAAGGTCTGTTCAAAGCCCGGCGGATCACTTGCGTGAGGTACGGACGAGAAAGCCAAACGGCGCCCACGAAGTACGCAATATACGCGCCGAAGGCCTGATTGTTATCATATGGGAAGCGCGGATCTTGATCCCATGCTGCGGCTACCGTGATGATATGCTGCGCCTTCCAGAACCAGTAGAAGAACCAGCAAGAGAACAGAAAGTCCACGGGCATGAGCATGCCCAGGCCGATCATGAAGGGATAAAAGGAGAGCGGTGTCCACCCGATCGCGTTCCACGGTTTCTCCGTGACCCACTGCTGGAGGTCGAAGAAGCTTTGGCCGCGGCCCGGCGTGAAGATGGTGGGAATAGCGGGATAGTACACATTAAGGCTGTTGACCGTGTCTATGAAAGCCGCGATAGTAAAGCCGATCCAGAAAAGGCGGTTATGGAAGAGCCCCGTGCGCGGAGTAAACGACTGCGGGTGGGTAATTTGGAGAGGCAATTGCACGATAGGATAGGCGAGGCGCTCGTTCTCGGTCCATTGCTTGCGGAGGATGGCGTTGATGCACATCATTACGAATAGGAGGGCAGACATGAACGCAGTCCATGTAAGCGCCACCGGGAGCCACGCCTTGATGTAGGCGATGCGATACAGCGTGTCGTTGCCGATGTAGTAGCCCTGGATAATGTTCTTGTCCCCTAGGGTGAAGGGGTACTTGGGCAGGGTTCCCTTAATGAAAAGATCCTGCCAACCGTTGGAACTGTCTGCAAAGCGGTAGGGCCAGGTGAGCATGGGCACGAGGATCTGGAACATATCGTGGCCGCAGAGGCATGAACCCACCGCGAGTACACCGTACACGAACAAGAGTTCCCCTCGGGTTAGGGCTGCCCTCGGGAAACGTGTTTGCAGCCAGCGATTAATGAGGGTGAGTACGAGGATGATGAAGATCAGGTTAAAAAAGAGCGAAATCGTGGTGGGGTGGGCGGAGTAGCGGATCTGCTCCATCTGCACTACCCAGTACGCATTGACGGGTAGAAGTACGAAGGCCACGAGGCAGGATCGCCATGTAACCGCTTGAGAGGTGGGCGGCGAGGAAGATGCGGCGGGCTCGCGCGTCGCCGGCGCTTGTTGCGTTTGTGCCCTCTTCGCGTCTAGCGGGACCATGGGTATCCATGCCCCAGGGATGCTACAGATCCCGGTCTACGATATATTGCGCGATGGAGCGAAGGGGATCCGCCCGTGCGTCGAAATTCGCCAGGGCATCCAGAGCATGGCGGACCTCCGTTCGGGCGCGCTCTCGAGACTCCTCCAGCCCGAACAGCTTCGGGTAGGTCGCCTTGTCCTGTTTAAGGTCGCTTCCCACCGGCTTGCCGATCTTGGCCTCATCTCCGGTGATGTCCAAGATGTCATCGGCGATCTGGAAGGCCAATCCCACGCTCTGGCCATAGCACGTTAGGGCTTCCACGTGCGCTTGGTCGGCTCCGCAGAGGATTGCCCCTGATAGAACGGACGCTGTAAGCAGAGCTCCCGTTTTGTGCGCGTGAATGAATTGCAGATCTTGGTAATCAATCTCCCTGCCTTCGGATTCGATGTCCACTACTTGCCCGCCCACCATCCCGGCGGTGCCCGTGGCGTGGGCTACCAGGCGCAACACAGGCACGATGCGCTCCACCGGTACCGTTTTGGCATTTTCCGCGATGAGTTCGAAGGCGAGGGCGAGCATCGCGTCGCCGGCCAACATGGCAAGGGCTTCGCCGTACACCTTGTGGCTGGTGGGCCTGCCCCTGCGGTAATCGTCATTATCCATGCAGGGAAGGTCATCGTGCACGAGGGAGAAGGCGTGGATGCATTCAAGAGCGCAGGCTGTGGGGAGCACATCTTGGGCACAGCCTCCCACTGCTTCGGCAGAGGCTATCACAAGGATTGGCCGGATGCGCTTGCCCGGTGCGAGGACGCTATAGCGAATTGCTTCATGAAGGCGCTGGGGGCGTTGTGTTGCGGGGGGAAGATACCGGTCCAGCGCAGCCTCCACCAGAGCGCGCCGGTCACGGAGATAGGCTTTGAGGTTCATGCAGGCTCTCGATGGGAAGTGTGCATCTATTATAGGCGTTTTGGCCCGGCATCGTAAAGGGCCTGGTGTTTGCCCTACACGGAGGATTGCGGGGATCCGATAATGGCGTCACGGGAGCAGGGCGGCGCGTGGGCCGGGCCCTGCAACGAATGCGCGCCTGGGAAGTACTTCGTGGCCACTCTTACTCTGGAACAGTTGGTGCAGTCCGTTGATGAGCTGCCCTCCTTGCCGGACGTGGCCCTCAAGGTGTTGCAGATGGCCGACGATCCGGCCGTGTCCGCCCGGGAGATCAGCCGCGTCATCTCTGCCGATATGGCGCTTGCTGCGCGGTTGCTCAGGATCGCCAACTCTGCCTTCTACGGCATCACCAGGTCGGTGAGTACCATCAACGAGGCAGTGGTGATCCTTGGGATGCAGGCGGTTCGCAGCCTGGCGTTGGCCGCAGCGTCGTACGACACGCTACGCAGGGAGTATGCAGGGTACGGATTGCGCGCCGGCGAGCTTTGGCAGCATTCCATGGCAACAGCGATCGCAGCCCAGATCCTTGCCGGACGCGGGCAATTGGCACGGAACGAGGAAGCCTTCGTAGCAGGGCTTCTCCATGACGTGGGTAAAGTGGTGCTCAATGTTCACGTAGCGCCGCAGTTCGAGGTGATCCGCGCGCTGGCGGAGTTGGACAACCTGCCCTTCCACATAGCCGAAAAGTCGGTGCTCGGCTTTGATCATGCGGAAGTGGGCGCGCGTGTGGCGGAAAAGTGGAACCTGCCGGAGCACCTGTGCACGGCCATCGGAGGGCACCATTCCATCGAACGCGGCAGCACCGCACCGATCCTCACCGCCATCATCAACGTGGCCGACGGCATCGCGCACCTAGATGCCATGGGGTTGGACGAGGGGACGGCTCCGCCGCGCTACGATCCCCACGCTCTGGAGATGCTCCATCTGACGCCAGAGGCCGTCGAGCAAATCGCAGCAGAGATGAACAGCCAACTGGAACGCGCTGTGCAGATGGTAACTACGCATTAGGGGGAACTAGGCCAAACGTGAGCCCAGAACGACTTGCGCAACGGTGGGGCCATGGGCGCAGCCGCCCGTGGAGGGAGCGGATACGCCTGGATCATCAAGCTCGGGCCGAGCTGGACCGCTTTATCGCCGCCTTTCAGGAGCTTGTTGGCGCCGACCTTACTCTGTACAAGCCCGCCCAAGTTTATTCCCGTGCCCGGGGGAGAGCGGATCACTACCGATTGGAGAGTTTGGATGATTACCTTCTCTTTTTGCAGCGCTTCCCGGATGAGCGGGCTAGGTTTCTGAATGGGCTTACACCCGGCGTGTCTGAATTCTTTCGAGACGCAGCCCGGTGGTCTTGGCTGGCCGAGCATCTGCTCCCGGGTCTGTTGGGCGCCGGGAGGGCGCTAAAGCTATGGAGCGCCGGGTGCGCATCGGGCGCAGAAGCCTATTCCCTGGCTATGCTTCTGGAAGATTACTCCCCTGGAGTGCCGCACTTCTTGTTGGCTACCGATGTGGACCGGGAGGCGCTTAATCGAGCTGCAGCGGGCGTTTATTCCGCCCAAGAATTGCAGTGCCTGCCACTTCAATATGCCGATTGGCTAACGCCGTGCGAGGAGGGCGTGGCGGTGGCATCCCACATCCGCCGGAAAGTGACCTTCGCCGCACACGATCTTTTGAGGGATCCATTTGAGGAGGACTTCGATTTGATCGCGTGCCGAAACGTGATGATCTACTTAAGCGATGATGCCAAGGCCCGCCTGTACGAACGCTTTGCATCGGCTTTAGCACTCGGCGGGGTGCTCTTCGTAGGATCCGCGGAGCGGATAAGTGAGGCCGGTCGTTGTGCCTTTGAAGAGATGGCTCCAGGATTCTATCGGAGGGTAGGTTGACGGGGCGAGGGGTATGAACCACGACGGTAAGGAGGTGCGGCAATGAACGGAATAGGGAACGTGTCACCCGTGGACACTGCAGCCGCGGCTGTGGAGCGCGCTCAGAACGAGGACACGAGCCAGGCGATTGCGGTTCTCAAGAAGGCGATTAATCTGGAAAAGGATATGATCCAGGAGCTTTTGCCCATGCCCTCTGGCCGGTTGGATATCCGGGTTTAGGGCCGGGAGGAACGGCACCTTCCGCCGGCTAACCTCCTTGGCGGCAATTGCCGCCTTGGGGAGGAACAAGTGCAGCCGGAAGAGGTTCACCTCCTTAGACACGGCGCCGCATCCCTAGGCGCACAACTAGATGATGTACAGATTGGCCAATTCGAGCGCTTTGCTTCCCTCTTGCATGAGGCAAATCGGCGCCTGAACCTTACACGCATACCTCCCGAACAGACGGTTCCGCTTCACTTCTTGGATTCTCTGGCGGTTTGCCGCGCCGTAGATATGCGAAGGATCCACAGCCTTGCCGATGTAGGCTCGGGCGCGGGCTTTCCGGGTCTTCCCCTCAAGATCGCTTTCCCTCATCTAGAGGTTGCCCTCATCGAGGCCACACAGAAGAAGGCACGCTTTCTGGAGGAAGTCGTTCAAGATTTGGGGCTGAGTGGCGTGCGGGTACTGGCAATTCGCGCTGAAACCTTGGGGGGTACTATTTCCAGGGCAGGCGCCTTCGATGCAGCGGTCGCCCGGGCCGTGGCGCGCTTATCCCGGCTTCTGGAATGGATGCTCCCGCTGGTTCGTGTAGGGGGGCTGGTGATCGCGCTTAAAAGCCGGGCCGCCGATGAGGAATTGGCCGAAGTTCTTCCCCGCCTCACCCGCTTACGGGCAAATCTCATCGGAGACGTGCCCTTGGTGCTGCCGGGTACGGATGTCCATCGGCGCATCCTTGTGTTTGAGAAGGTCGGGAGCACTCGGCGAAGCTAATCCTCACCGGGTACGGGTTCGGACCTTACAGGTATAATTCCGTGTCACCCATGGCAGCGATGCACAGGAGGGAACACGCGTTGCAGATCAAGTCTATCCCTGTGGAACAGATCGTAGAGGATCCCGACCAACCTCGGCAATTTCATGACCCGGAAGGCCTCTTGGGACTGGCCGAAAGCATCAAACGGCACGGCATTCTTCAGCCCATCACGGTAACGCCGCTGCCCAATGTGAACATGTACCGCATCGTAACAGGCGAACGGCGGTGGCGCGCGGCGCAGATTGCCGGGCTTACAGAGATGCCCTGCCTCGTAAAGGAAGTGGATGCCGAGGACGCCGTTACCGAACAACTCATCGAGAACCTGCAACGGGAAGATCTGCAGCCGCTGGAAAAGGCCCGCGCGCTGCGCCATATCAAGGAAGCTTTGGGCGCCACCAATCGTGAGGTGGGCGCCCGCATCGGCTTGTCGGAACGCACCGTGGGCTATTTGCTTGATTTGCTGGAACTTCCCGAGCCCATTGCAAGGGAGGTGGTGTCTAGCCCGAACCGCCCTGCAGACGGCCAGCTCACCGAGAAGCACGCCCGATACCTCAAACTACTGAACGAGCAGCCTGATCTTCAGAGTGCCGTGGTTGAGAAGATTAAGGAGGAGCGGATTACAGGCGAGCGCACGGGAAAGATCGTGTCTGCGCTGAAGCGCCGGCCGGATCGGGCGGAAGAGATCCTCGATGCGACGGGCGAGGATCTGGAGCGATTGCTCACCGAGGATGCTCGGGATCCTGGCGAAGATGCGGTAGCTGCTGACGCGGGCCGGTCCCATTCAGCCGTTGCGGCGCAAATCCGAGATTTCCACACTCTGCTCACGGGGCTCGCCATCATGGGACGGCCTCGCACCGAAATCGCCCAGATCCAAGATGCCCTCACCGTGCTGGGCCAAACGGTGGATGCCCTTTTGCGTGAGTGCCGCTTGGAGTTAGAACGGTAAACACGCACAAAGAAGGCTGGGCGGTCGGCACCTTGGGGGTGCGCGGAGCCGCCCAGGGAAGGAAGGTGAACTCGAACCAATGGAGATTATGGCTAAGATCCCTCGAAATCTTGAGGTGCGGGCGCGAGTGCACCGGGCTAGAGGCATCTGGGATGCGTGATGCCCCCTCCGGCCGGGGGAACATGCTTGTGCTTTGGCCGAATTGAGCGGGGAGGTACATCGGTTGCGATGGGACGCATCATGGCTGTGGATGTGGGGGAACAACGCATCGGTTTGGCCTTGAGCGACGAGCTGCAAACCTTTCCGGCGGTGCAGCAAACGTTGGTGCGGCATGAGGGATATCGGGCGGATATGCGGATCATCCGGCAGCTTATTGAGGAGGGGCACGTGGATGCGGTAGTGGTGGGGCTCCCTCTTCATTTGAACGGTTCCTCGGGAGCCGGTGCCGAGGCAGCTCGGGAATTCGCCGCGAACTTGCGCAAATACGTACGCGTACCCGTCATCGAGTTCGATGAGCGCCTTAGCACGGTGGAAGCCGAGCGGATGCTGATTCATGCGGACGTGAGCCGCAAAAAGCGTCGGCAGGTGGTGGACGGGGTGGCAGCCGGTGTAATCCTTCAGGCGTATTTGGATGGGCGCCGGAAGGAGGGTTCCAAGGATTGAAGGGGGTGCGACGCGGAATCGCAATGGGCGGCGCGGTTTTGGGCGCAGGCATCCTATGCGCGGGGCTATGGGTGGCGCATGAACTCCGGCCTGCGTCGCGTGCGGGGCGCCGCGTAATCGTCACCATAACCCCAGGGATGCGGCTGGAGTCCATGTCCACGGCATTGCGCAGACGTGGGCTCATTCGGAGCACCACGGTATTCCTGTGGGCAGCGCGTTTGCGTGGCGTGCCAGAGCATCCCCGCCCCGGTAGATATGCATTTTCGACGGCCATGTCTGCAGTGCAAATCGCCGATCGGCTTGCGAAGGGCGAGACCGGCATCAACGAGATCAGGGTTACAATCCCAGAGGGTTATAGCCTGCGCCAAATCGCAAAAGCGTTAGTGCGTCGTGGCATCTTGAGGGACGAAGCCGCGTTTCTTGAGGTTGCGAAGAAGCCGGCCGGCCGGGTGCGAACGCCGTTTTCGCTTCCGGCAACAGGCTTGGAGGGTTTTCTATTTCCCGACACATATTGGTTCCCGCCCGGTGCCCGGCCCGAGCGTGTGGCTCAGGAGATGGTGGACACCTTTGTGAGGCGCTTCTACGTTCCGAATCGGGCGGACATTGTTGCATCCGGGCGGTCTTTGCCTGCCATCGTGACCGTGGCCTCATTGGTGGAGCGTGAAGCGAAGACCGATGCGGATCGGCCCAAGATCGCCGGTGTGATCTATAACCGATTGGCCCGGCGGATGCCCCTTCAAGTAGATGCCACCGTGCTCTATGCCTTGGGGCATCACAAGAGCCGCGTCCTCTACTCGGATTTGAGGGTAGCATCGCCCTATAATACGTACAGGCGTAGGGGCTTGCCCCCCGGACCCATTGCGAGCCCTGGTTTGCCTTCTCTAGAGGCGGCCCTCCATCCTGAGCACAGTAATTATCTGTACTATGTGGCGGGGCCCGATGGAGCCCATATCTTCTCTCGCACGGAAGCCGAGCATTTGCAATGGGTAAGCCGATTGCGTGCCTTGCGGGCGCGTAGCTCCTCGGGAGGGAGCGGGTGATACGGATGTTGAAACTCTTATGTCCGCGCCGCTATTGTACGGGAGGTGTAACCTCTATTCGGCCAGAGGAATTGAGGAAAGCGGGATACCAAGCCGTGCTGCTGGATGTGGATAACACCCTGGTGGGTTGGCAAAGGACCGATATCCCCATGGCAGTACGGCAGTGGATTGGGGAATTAAAACAGGCGGGGCTGAGGTTGTGCCTCGTGTCCAATACGCGGCATCCGCGGAGGCTGGCTGCTTTGGCCGAGGATTTGCAGGTGCCGTTTGTACGGAGGGCTTTCAAGCCCGGGCGCCGAGGCTTCCTGGTTGCTTTGGAACAGTTGGGTGTTCCGCCTTCTGAAGCGGTGATGATTGGGGATCAGATGTTTACCGATGTTCTGGGTGGGAATCGGGCAGGCGTGGATACCATCCTCGTGACACCCATGCATCGGCGGGAATTCGTAGGCACCAAGATCAGTCGGCTGGCCGAGGGCGTGGTGCTTGCCCTATTGCGGCGGAGGGGTTTGCTGGAACAGGACATGGCTCCCGAAGGCGATTGTGGGGCTGGCGAAACTGCGGTGTTCTGATATAATGAGGAATAGGGAACAATCCCTAAGGTGATATCGTCTCACCGACCAGAGAGGGTGCGTCTTGCGGGAATTACCGGAGCGACGAAAGTTCTGGGGGTTTTTGGGTACCCCGTGGAGCATACCCTTTCGCCTGCGATGCACAATGCAGCCATCGCAGCCCTGGGTCTTCATTACGTTTATATCCCATTCTCCGTACAGCCCGCCGAACTCGGTGTGGCAATCCGCAGTATCAGGGCGCTTGGCATCGTTGGGGTAAACCTAACGATCCCGCACAAAGAACGGGCACTTGCCTACCTGGACGAGGTGGCACCGGAAGCGCTTGAGATAGGCGCCGTTAATACGGTCCACTTCTCGGAAGGAAGGCTTGTGGGCTACAACACGGATGGTGAGGGTTTCCTTGCTCCGCTTCGAGAGCGATCCATCCCCGTTAAGGGGTTGCAGGCGTTCGTGTTGGGAGCAGGTGGTGCCTCTCGTTCTGTGGTGTACGCGTTGGTGCGGGCAGGCGCCGGCGTAACCATTGCCAATAGGAGGCCGGAACGTGCAGCGGCCCTGGCAGAGGCTGTGAATGGGGCCACGGGCACAAAATCAGCCGCATGGCTGCCTCTTGATGCTTACGACGAGGTCGCAAAGAGGCTTGCCCGCGCAGACATGCTCGTGAATACAACTCCTGTGGGGATGCATCCCCACGAGGATGAAGCGCCTCCGGTGCCGGTGGATCTGATCCACAAAGGGATGATTGTGTATGACCTAATCTATAACCCGATGGAAACGCGGTTGCTCGCTGCCGCGAAACGGCAAGGGGCGGTTGCGATCAACGGTGTGGACATGTTGGTGGGGCAGGGAGCGGCGTCGCTGCGCATCTGGACAGGGCTAGAGGCGCCGATAGATGCCATGCGACAGGCAGTGTTGGAAGGATTGCGGAGCGCCAAGAGCGAAGTATAGAAACAGGTCGGTGAGCCCTGGGGGTGCTTGCGTCCCTGGCGGGCGTGTGTTATAATGCCGCGATTGCGCTGTGGAAATGGCGCTGCGGTTCTCAACGAGAGGCAAGGTGGGGCGAAAATGGTAATGACCAGAAAAAGCATGGGCGAGTATCTGGTTCAGGAGGGCTACATCACGCGGGAGCAGCTCCAGCAGGCCCAAGAAGCGGCCAAAGCCTCGCGCACGGATTTGGCCAGGGTCCTCGTGGAACAGGGGTTCGCAAGTGAGCGCGACGTGTATCGCGCCAAAGCACAGGAGATGGGCGTAGGCTTTGTGGACCTCTCCCGGTACGCACCGGAGCCTGCTGCGGTGAACGTGGTTCCTGAGCATATCGCCAAGCGCCACAACGTAATCCCGGTGAAAAAGGATACGGCAACGAATACGCTGCACGTTGCCATGGCGGATCTCAATAATCCCTATGCAGCAGATGATTTGCGGCTCGTGTCCCGATGCAATATTCGGGGGGTGCTGGCCGCACCCAGTGATATCGAGGATGCCATCGCGCGCGTGTATGGCGGCACGTCCGCAAGCCTTGCTCCTGCAGATGCAGCGGGGAACGGCGGCACCAAGGGTGGGATGAACCCCATGAAAGGGGCGGTGCCCGGCCCCGGAGGCAGCAGCGACCTCATGTCTCAAATCCGGCAGGATATCGCCTCATACGGAGCCACGGGCGATGCGGCGCTGGATGAGGATGAGGAGAGCGCCATTGCCATGGCGGAAGAGGCGCCTATCATCCGTGTGGCGAACACCATCATTCAGCAGGCCATCAAAGAGGGGGCGTCGGATATCCACATCGAGCCGGATCGGCGCGGATTGCGTATCCGGTACCGCGTGGATGGTGTGCTTCACGAAACGATGACCATGCCCAAGTACATCCAGCCGCCCCTCATCTCGCGCTTTAAGATCATGGCCGAGATGAACATTGCCGAGCGGCGCGTGCCCCAGGATGGCCGCATCCCGGTGCGGTACGAAAACAAAGATTACGACTTGCGCGTGTCGTGCTTGCCCAATATCTGGGGCGAGAAGATCGTGTGCCGCATTCTGGACAAAACCTCCATCTTGATCGGGCTCAACAAGCTGGGCTTCTCGGCGGAGACGCAGGCCCAGCTAGAGGAGCTCATCATCCAGCCAAACGGTATGGTGCTCTCAACAGGACCTACAGGCTCTGGTAAGACCACTACCCAGTATTCCATTCTCCACAAGCTCAATTCCATCGAGAAGAACATCATCACCATCGAGGACCCGGTGGAGTACCAGCTCAGCGGGATTACCCAGGTGCAAGTGAACCGGAAGGCCGGCCTTACCTTTGCCAACGCGCTGCGGTCCTTCCTCCGCCAGGACCCAGATATTATCATGATCGGGGAGATGCGCGACCTCGAAACGGCTGAGATCGCCATTGAGGCGTCGCTTACAGGACACTTGGTGCTCTCCACGCTCCACACGAACGATTGCCCTTCGGCCGTGATTCGTATGATGGATATGGGGGTGGAGCCCTACCTTATCTCCGCAACGGTGATCGGGGTGTTGGCTCAGCGCCTTGGGCGCAAGGTTTGTCCTAACTGTAAGGAGCCGTACGAAATAGAGGCGTCGGAGCTGAGGCGTTTCGGCTTCCGCCCCGAGCACCCGGAACAGAAAATTACCCTTTGGCGAGGCAAAGGTTGCGAGATCTGCCGACAGACGGGATACAAAGGACGCGTGGCCATCGGATCGCTCATGCGCGTAAACGATGAAATCGCAGAACTCATCGTCCGCCGGGCTCCCCTCAACGATATCCGCGACGCCGCCAAGGCGAACGGGATGTTGGAACTGAGGGAGGACGGCCTCAACAAGGTGCTGGAAGGCATCACGACGCCGGAAGAAGTTATGCGGGTGGTGTTCACCGCAGGTCAATAAAACTACTCCGGAGACGGAGTGGATTAGCCGGAGAAGAAACAGTGTCTGAACAGACGCAATCAATTCCGCCGCAGGGTGCTCCTCAAGCTACCGCCCGGCCGCGGCCCTTGGATGACGTTCATATAGACGACCTTCTGCGCATCGTAGTGGAGAAGGGCGGATCGGATCTGCACGTGGCCGTGGGAATTCCGCCGGTCATTCGGGTGGATGGGCAGCTCCTCCCCACCAATTACGAACGCGTAGATCCCCAGACATCCCAGCGGCTCATCTACGATATTCTTACGGATGAGCAGATCCAGCGCTTCGAAACGAACTTCGAGCTGGATTTCTCGTATTCGTTGGCTCGGATGTCACGCTTCCGCGTGAACGTGTTCCGGGATCGCGGCAACGTCGCGATGGCGTTTCGGGTGATCCCCGCACGCGTCCCCACCCTTAAGGAGCTGCAGCTTCCCGCCGTATTGGAGGAGCTTACACGACTTCCTCGTGGGCTCATCCTCGTTACCGGCCCTACGGGTTCGGGCAAGTCTACCACGCTCGCCGCCATGATCAACCAGATCAACAACGAGCGATCCGTGCACATAATCACCATCGAAGATCCTATCGAGTACCTCCATTCCCACCGGTTCAGCGTCATTAACCAACGGGAAATCGGGCAAGACACCAAGAGCTTCGCCAACGCCCTGCGCGCCGCCCTTCGCGAGGATCCTGATGTGATCCTCGTGGGTGAAATGCGTGACCTAGAGACGATGCAGAACGCGGTGTCCGCAGCGGAAACCGGGCACCTGGTGTTCGCGACTCTGCACACGAATAGCGCGGCCACTTCCGTGGAGCGCATCGTGGACTCCTTCCCTCCCGGCCAGCAGGAGCAGGTACGGTTGCAGCTCTCAAATAACCTGCAGGCCATCCTGTGCCAGCAACTCCTGCCGCGGGCAAACCAGCCCGGGCGCGTGTGCGCCATGGAGATCATGACGGCTAGCCCTGCCATCCGAAACCTCATCCGCGAGAATAAGGCCCATCAAATTACCTCCATGATCCAGACCAGCGCTAACCTGGGGATGCAGACGATGGACCAGAGCTTGCGGGATCTGTATGTTCGCGGGATCATAACCTTCGAGGTTGCAATGGAACGAGCCCTGAACCCGCAGGAATTGGAGAAAATGATCCGCACGGCAACGATGCCCGGGCCCGGAGGCACCATTCGGTAAGCGTGCGCCTTTAGGGGCGTTCCCATAGAGGGAGAAAAAGTCATGGCAACGTTTAGCTACACCGTACGAGATGCCAGCGGCCAGACCCGCACCGGCACGTCGGAAGCCGAAAACGTGGAGATTTTGCGGCGGCGCCTTCAAGAGCAAGGCTTTACCGTTGCAGATATCAAACAGACGGCCGCCGGAAAAAAGAAGGCTCCCGGAGGAGGATGGGGCCGCGTAAAGCTGGCAGACCTCTCCATCTTCTCCCGGCAGTTCTCCACAATGATTGACGCCGGCGTGTCCCTAGTGCGGGCGCTGGACGTGTTGGGCGAACAAACCGCAAACCCCAAGCTCAAACGTATCATCATGGACATCCAGCAGGAGGTGGAATCCGGGCAAACCCTCTCAAAGGCCATGTCCAAGTATCCCAAAACGTTCACCCCGTTGTACGTGGGGCTCGTGCGGGCCGGTGAAGTGGGTGGCGTGCTGGAGGAGGCCCTGCAAAGGTTGGCAGGCTTCCTCGAGAAGGACATGGAACTGCGCCGCAAGGTGAAGGCAGCCCTAACCTACCCAACCATCGTGGTAATTGTGGCCGTAGGCATCGTGTTGGGGTTGTGCACCTTCATCGTTCCCAAGTTCGTGGAACTCTTCCGCGACCTGGGGGTGAAGGAACTTCCCACCATGACCCAGATGCTGGTGGACTTCAGTGACTTCCTGAAGAACCGATGGTGGATGGGGCTCATCATCATCGTGGCGGTGTACATGGCGCTGAAATACTTTGGCACCACACGCATCGGCCGGCGCGTGATTGACCGGGTGAAGTTGAAAGTTCCCGTATTCGGGAAACTGCACCACAAAATCGCCTTGGCCCGCTTCTCGCGGACCCTCGGCACCCTCCTGGTGAGCGGCGTTCCGATCCTTCAGGCGCTGGAGACTGTGGCCGGTACCGTGGGGAACGGTATCATTGCGGACGCTATTATGGAAGCCCGCGCCCGCATCCGGGAAGGGGATCGCATTAACGACCCCTTGGAAAAGAGCCGCATGTTCCCCCCAATGGTGGTGCACATGGTGTCCATCGGGGAGGAATCCGGCGCCCTGGACCATATGCTGACGAAGATCGCGGACTTCTATGAGCAGGAAGTGGATGCCACGCTTCAGAGCCTTACGGCGGCCATTGAGCCGATGCTCATCGTATTCCTGGGCTTTGCCGTAGGCTTCATCGTGATCTCAATGTTCATGCCCCTCATCCAAGTGATCCAGAACCTCACGTCGGGTGGCGGCGGAGATCACGGAGCCGGAGAGGCAACCTCCTCAGAATAGACCATCAGTACCGGGTCCGAAGCCGCCACGGTTTCGGACCCGGACTTTGCTTTTAGGTAGCTCCTTGCCAAACCTTCCACCAGCCTACTGGGGCACGGTTGCGTTCGTGCTGGGCGCGGTCGTTGGCAGCTTCCTCAACGTTGTAATCTGGAGGCTGCCACGGGGTGAGTCTCTTTCCCATCCCGGCTCCCATTGCCCCCGATGCAATCATCCCCTTGCTGCCTGGGAGAATATTCCCATCCTCAGTTTCCTGCTGCTAAGAGGGCGGTGCAGGGAATGCCGGCAATCTATCTCGCTTCGGTACCCGGTTGTGGAAGCCCTTGTGGGCCTGCTTTTCCTTGTGTTTGTGCTGCGCTTCGGGCCCACGGTGCGGGCTATCGCCTATTGCCTGTTTGCCGCAACCCTCGTAGCCGCGTTCTTCATTGATCTCGAGCATTTCATCATTCCGGATGAACTCAATGTTTTCGCATGGGCCGTAGGAGTGGCGCTCGACCTTTGGCTTGCCCATTCCGGGGATCCGGCACATCGGATGATCTGGGGATGGCTTCCCCGTTCCATTGCCTCGGGGGCCATTTGCGCTGCTCTGTTCGTGGTTATCCAGCTTTTCGGCCAGGCGCTTTTCCGCAAGGATGCCATGGGGGATGGGGACGTGAAGCTCGCCCGCGCCATCGGCGCCATGCTACCCCTGCCACAGGCGCTCGTATCGTTCTTTCTGGCCGTTGCAGCCGGCGCCCTTATCGGAGGAGCCCTCATCCTTTATAACTCGCGCAGGCAACAACAAGATGCCGCCGCAGGTGATGAGGAGGAGCACGGCGCCCGTGCTGCGTCGGCATCCGCCATCCTCACATACGGCATTATGTATGTGACGTGTTTGGATGTGGTTCTCTACTGCGCCGCGGCGGTGCGCATTCCGGCTGCGCTTCGATGGGCGCGGTCCATCTTTGGCGCCGATGATGAGGAAGCCGACGAGGAATTCGTGGCCGGTCCGACGCATATACCGTTTGGCCCATACATGGTGGTAGGGGCGTTGGCCGCGGTGTTCGTAGCCGAGCCGCTGATCCGCTGGTATCTGCATTGGGCCCGACTGGATTAGCTCGCAGGCATAGGCGCCAGAACGGTGACGCGCCTGCGGAGAAGTTTGCGTTTGAGGAACACAAGAGTGCATGCAGTCGTCAGACGGACGGGACATAATGGTGAGGAGGCAGGCACCAAGGCGCACCAGGTGTCTGCGCGGGGAAGCTGTGCGCGCATGAGGGGCGGGGAACAAGCCATGAATAGCGGACGGACACCAAGCGGATTTACGCTCATCGAGCTACTCACAGTGATCGCCATCATTGCCGTGCTGGCTGCCATCATCTTTCCCGTGGCCGGCACGGTGCGTGAGCAAGCCCGGGCCTCAAGCTGTATGACGCAGCTCCATCAACTATGGGTGGCTGCCAACGTGTATCGGCAGGATGAAGGCGGGTATCCGCCTGCTCTGCTGGGATATGCCGAACAGGGCGTGCCTGATAACAACGGGGTGTGCACGGGCACGGTAAGCAATGGAGATCCATACGATCCAGGCGTGAACAACGGTTGCGCTGCGAATCTGGATCGCCTGGTGAATGGGTTTATGTATCCGGAACAGTTCAACGACAGCAACCTTGTTCTCTGCCCGGATAACATTCCCCGGCCCAGCAAGAACTTGGTGACCATCGCCCACTTTCCGCCTAAGCCGGTGAACTGGCCGGCCAATTACAACTACATAACGGACGCCAGCTCAGATCCCAACGCGCCCGTGAATGTGTGCGGAAGCGATGCAGCCGGCCTTATTGATTGCTTCACGTCCGGGCCCAACCAAGGCAAGCCCAAATACTATTATGTTTGGGATTCCTATGACATCGGTCCCCGGGTGAACCCCGACGGAACACCTTTCCTCATCAACGGCCAGCGCGTATACGATGTTCATTACAGCCTCAACTGGACGGGTGTCACCGGGATGTTCGACCTTCCCGTGCAGCTTAAGTACAGCAATCCGCCTACGGACAAGACCATCCTCACGTACTGCACGTGGCATAGCGCTGTGGCCAATACAGGGAGCGTCACGGCTGTGAGTTTGGCCGGGACCGCCAAGAAGATACCCGTGGGGCAAATTGTGGCCAACGGGCCGAACGTATTTAACAGGTAAGCGAGCAATTGCCTGCGTTTTGACCATTGCACGGTGTAAACAGGATCCAGGTGCGTGGAAGCAAGAGGATGAGAAACATACGGCGCACAGCAGGAATATCGCTCATCGAAGTGATGGTGGTGATGGTGCTGCTGCTCATCGGGATCTTCTCGGTGGTCCGCCTTTTCCCACCGGGCTTCCTGATCAACAAAGAGTCAGAAGCCGCAACCTTGGCCGCACGTTTGGCTCAGCAGGAAGTGGACCGTTTCAGCAACAACTCTGCCAGCCTTATGAGCGCCGTTGTGCCGATCCTCCCCGTGCCGGCGAATAACACTTTCGGCTATGCCTTTCGCGTGGACACCGATGCTACCCCCGATGACCTAAGCGTGGGGCAACCTGGCTTGCCCGGAGTGGATCCGTACTATTATTCCGATGTGAACAAGATCCGCCGGATCATCGGTGAGTTCGTCCGAATACCCATCCCAACTCCCATCGCCGCAGGAAAGGGCTCCGTCTACCTGCTGAGCTCCGGCCCGGTGTACAACGTCCCGTGGGATGGCCAAACCGAAAGCATCTTTGTGCACGGGGCGCCGATGTTCCGGTCCATACAAGACGTGAACGACCCGTACGGCCCTCACCTTTTCCGGCCTCAGCAGTACGCCATAGATTACGATGATGCCCAGGTTGCCTTCTTCCCTCAGCCCTACGATCGGCAGTTCCTGGCTACCTACAGCTACTACGATGCCAACAACATTGTGCAGACGATTGTAGATGAGGTAATCACGATCCCTGCCGGTTTCATTGGATGGGTGCCGTTCACCGGAAATAACGGCCGGCCCCTCGTTCCGGGAAGCGAGACAATCTCGCGTAAGTTTATCCGCGTCACCCCCGATCCGAACACGGGTCGGTACGCTTGGTCCCCGGATGACCCTTACCAGTACGACGTTCTTTCGGCTAATGACGGCACGTTCGCCAACGTAGGTGTTTTGGTATTCAATCCCCTTGGGCACAACTTCAACGAGAGTACGCCTGGAGGGGTGCAGCCGCTGAGCGCCCGCATAGACTACGACGTGCTGGATTGGCGCATCATCCGCGAAGACCGGCCGATGCCCGCGGCCTCGCCGTACGAGGTGCGCCTCACCCTCAAGGATCTGAAGAGGCTGGGAGAGACGGACGACGACCAAACCGAATACATAGGGCTATTTCGAGATCCTAGCATCCCTGCGGCTTCTCGCGTGGATTTGCTCGTGTACAACGTGGCTACCGGGGAACGGATCCCGCCCGTAGATCCGAACACCGGCCAACGCAATTGGGTGGCGGATTACAAGCAAGGCATCGTAACGTTTAGTGATGCCTTCGGGGCCCAGAACCAGAGCGGCGTGTTCCGTTTCTTCTACAAAGCCCACGGGGATTGGGCGCTGCAGATCCAAAAAGCGCCGGACCTGTATCGGTATCGTGGGACGCCCAACATTAGCTTTGCCGAATATTACGTGCCGGTGCAGGCGTCCGACCCCGGACGGCCCACCCGAATGTACTTCTGCTTGATGGACGCAGGCAAGACGATTGCGATCAGGGACCTTTGGTACAAGGACGCCAACGGCACCTCGCACCATGTAACCAACGAATCCTACCGCATCAACCCTCTACGCGCCAACTTTGAAGTGGTGGGCGGGCGAACCCTTACCTATATAGATCTCACCGAGAAGCATCCCGATGCCGTGGCATGGGACACTGCTCCGGCGGGCATCGCGGCCAACGGAGTGCAAGGCATCTCGTTCAAGTCACGCGTGCTCTGGACCAATGGCAGCACGGTATCGCAGGTTGCAGTGGGTAACGTGGTGCACACACGATGGCGGAAGATAGATTTGGACACGTTCCTGACGCGGACCGGCAGTTAAGAGAAGCAAGTGCCATGAGATCGCCGATGACACAATCTGCAAGAGCGCGGGGTTTCACCCTGATCGAACTCCTGGTAGTGATGGCGATCACGACCATCCTGCTCGGGTTGATCTTTGGCCCTATGGTGCAGAGCTTCAACCTCACAAACCGCGCCCGCGTGCAGGTTCTCGCTCAAGACACGGCGCGTTCCGCCATGGAGACGATACAGCGGGACCTGGCCAATGGAGTGTTTGTGTTTGACGAGATCCCGTCACCTGGGCAGCTCCAGGCCGGCGAAACACCCCTCCCCAATAGCATTCGCTTTTGGGTGCGGGATAATACCGGAACCATGCGGTCCATGCTTCTTCCCTTTGCAATGATGGACCTTGTTCCCCCCGCTCGGGCCAATGACCAAAACGCGTCGGTGCCTCTCAATCAGATAGACCCAACAACAGGTTTGCCCATCAATCGGGGGGACCTCTCCCTCCCGGTTACGCCCGGCCGTGTGATCGTTCGGTACTTCTTAGGGCTCCGTGACAACCATACTCCTCCCAACGCCGGTGCAGGGAGTGGTCCGGCGATCCCTTATGGAGACTACTACGATAACCCGCGCGATCCGTTTGTGAACTCCGTGTCGTTGCATAACCCGATGATCCTGTACCGGGCGGTAGTGTCTCCCTATCTGCCGGATGGTCAGGTGGATCGAAGGTTGTTCCACGTAGATGCCAATGGACGCCCCATCCTGTACGATCCGGATTTCTTCTGTGACAGCTCGCCGGCCGGATCAGTTGTGCTGCCTGGAGGCATTACTTCGGCTGCAGTGCCGGGGTGGAAGGACGACAATGGGGATGGCCGAGCAGAGATCTGTGAGAACTGGCGCGCGGTGGCTCGGCCGGTAGTTCCGGTGGATCGCGCCGATGAAGTACTGCTTCAGCGGGATGACAAGGGCAACGTGCTCTACAACCCCAACGGTATGCCAAGGCCTGCGCCCCAGGTTCGGTTGCAGCCTGCGTATGTGGGGAATGACGCCGGAGCTCCTTCCGCCCTTGGGGACGTGGCCAACGAGAGCCCCAGCGTGGCGCCTTCGGCTTGGATCGAAACGAATGGGGCATGGGTTACCCCCTACCGCGTATACGTGTTCCGGTCGGGGTTGGATGCACCTGTGCTTGATTACTTCCTTGCGATGGGAGATGGCACGATCCACCACCAGACGTATGACACGACATCCGGTGCTACTACCGATGCCCTAACAGATTTCCAACTGGACGCGAACGGCCAGCTTCCACTGGGCAAACGACCGGATCTCATGTTTACGGTAGATGTGAACCGGGGCATGGTGAACTTTGTGTTCCCGGATTGGGTGGTGCTGCACAACGCGAACGGGAAGCCGATTCCCTCTGTGTACAACCCCGCCGATGTGAACGCCCAATATACTGCGGCAGTGCAGGCGCAGGGAGGCGCCAACAACAACGCGTATCGGTACATCACGTTGGCCAGTCTGGATCCTCAATATAACCCGGATATTGGCCAGCCTCCGGCGCCACCTAGGCCGCCCCTCGAGAAGCAATCTGATGGGCGCACCTACATTCCGAATGTACGCATCGTCCCCGGCTCGGAAATCGTGCGAGGTCCGGATATGCGGCCAGGCCCGCATTATGGCCAGGAGATTACGTATACGTGGGTTCCACGCTGGGGGAACGATCCTATGAAACTGGGCCCCAACGAGTACATGATCAACTATACGGACGGGCCCAACAAAACCGCGAACGATCCCATTCAGGCGGCAGGCACGATCATCTTCGATAGCCAGCCGGACCCAGATCCCATGCCGGATCCAAACAATCCCGATGGCAAGCCTCGGGCGCACTGGTTACCTGTATTTTCCTACGATGCCAACGGGAACCTTACAGCGCCCGCGGCGAAAATCACGGTGACGTACAAGATACAGAACAACCTGCCCAGTGATGTGGTGAAGGCCGATTACCTTACGCGCCAGTTGATGACCGTGGCTGTGGGTGTGAGGTTGTTCGACCTCAATTCCGGGCAGCCCCAACAAGCAACGCTGACGCAGCAGGTGAAAGTGCGCAATATTCAGCGATAGGTTCTCGGCGATGTGTAGATCAAGCGGCGGCGAAGGCATGTGGGGAATGAAGAGGGATTACCAAGTGAATGAGCGGCGCTCCAGAACCCGGCAGCAGGGCCAATCCCTGGTGGTTGCCGTGATCGTTATGTTCGTGCTTCTCTTCGTGGGGGGCGTGTTTGTGGGGCTCGTGGCACGGAACTTGCTCAATACCGGGCGCGCACGAGACACCCTGAGCGCCTACGACTTCGCCATGGCGGGCTTGCGATACGCAGAGTATTATCTGCAGAATAGCCCTGAGGGGGCAGACTGGCGACCGGCTCCTACACCTCCCATCAATCCCAATGATCCCGACCGACGCTGGCTTGATCCAACGATTACCTATCCGCCATTCACCCGCATTGATATGGGGAACGGCCGCGCGTTGATCCGCGTGAGCTACCAACCAGGGTACAGCGGAACCACGGTGAACCCTTTGGGTAAGTACATCAAAATCGAGGCGATTGGCCGAAGTGGCTTCCTTAACCCTAGTGACCCCACGACCTTTCTGAATACGCCTGCTCCCCGCCTGCGAAGGGAACTTGTGGGATACAAGGCAATCGGGATTACGGACTTTGTACGCTTCGTTACGAACAAGGATAACGAACCCAAGTTCGAGGCGAACTTGGGCGTGCCTCCCATCGGGGTGCCTGTATTTACGGAATACGGAGAACTCCCTGTTCGCACGCCTGGGATGAACGATCCGAACTACAAAGTGCCCGGCGGGCCGATTATGGTGAACGGGGATGTGAACCTGTTGTACAACTTGGTCCTCGGTATTCAGCCTGGCAACTCGGAAGCAGTGCTCGCGGCAGGCAAAATTGACACGCAATGGCACCGGGATGGAAAGCTTCCGCCGGATAACGGTTCAGATCCCCTGCACGTATTCCCACGGTACGTAGATCTCTCCAACCAACCTGCGGCGTGGAGCTCCAACCACGATCCTACAGCGCTGCCCATCATTCGCTACAGCGATGATCCCCTGTTCGACACCTTTGGAGGGCATGTTCGTGACAATGCTCCTGTGCCGGATGTCAACGGCTATGTGCGGGGCGTGCCCCGCCTCAATCCCCCGCTGATAGACGCCGTGGATCCGGCCACGAACGTAGATCGGTATCGAGCGCTAACGCGCGATTCCGGGCGTTGGTTTGGGGGACCCGGAGGGTTCAATACCGGGCGCATCGCCATGGGCGCAGGTATCTGGATTAACAACTTCAACGATCAGGAGCGCGAAAGCCAGGGCGTGGCAGGGGCAAAGACGCTGCGCTCCATCTGGCTGAATCCAAATACGTATCCAGAGTATTGGAACGGGCCCTACTTCTTGCCGCCTGGCGCCATCGTGGAGTTTGGATACCTACCGGCACATCCCATAGATGCCCAGGGGAATGTAGATTTCACCAACTACACCTCCTTGCCGGGCTTTCGCATCGTGCGGGATCCCAGCGATCGTCCTTTCGTTGATCCTACCGGTGCCAGTGCTCCTAAAGAGGTGGTGTGGACGTTCTTTATCTACAAGCCTGCCGGCCAACGGCCCGTAATCAAGCTGGAAAACCCGCTGCTCAGAAACGCCGCCCGCACGAGACTTGGGCTGAGCGATCAGGATATTAACAGACTGCTTCCCGCATTCAACGGGGTCATCATGGCCGAGGGGAACATCCGCACCCGGGGATTGCTTCCGTCCAAGACGAACATGCCCATCGTGCATGAAGCCGGGGACACGGATAACCTTACGGATGACCAGATCCGCGATGCCGCGAACGCGCCGGCGATCACGCTGGTGTCTGCAGCGAGCATCTATATCGAAGGCAGCTTGGTGCGTGAGAATTATACAGAAAAGATAAGCGGGCGCACGAGCCCCGGCAGCAGCCTCGCGCTCTTGGCCCTCAATTCGGTGGCGGTCAACACGACACTCTTCTTGCAGCCGAACAAGAATATGTCGTTCACCTCGTCGGATGAGGACCAGTTGGCTCCGTTCCACACCGCCATTGACGTAGGGGAGGCGAGTATGACGCCTCCGTTTGCGCTGAGCTTCCTGTTTGGCGACGATCCCACAGGTTACACGGTGAACGGCAACCAGGTGCCGGCATACCTACTGCTTCGCCACGGGGTGCATCAGCCATTAACATATCTGAATTTATTTGTAAACGAGCAATTCCCTGGTGCCGCACCCTCGGGTCCGCTCTACATATTTGCTCCGAACGCTCTCGATCCGTATGCGTACCCCGTGGTAACGTTTGAACAGAGGGACTTCGCGCTGTTGCCTGCACCGAACAACGCCACGTACAACGTATTTACTGCCCCGGGCGTTTTCAATTGGATCCGGCCGGCAATAGATCCGAACTTCGCTCAGAACACGCCGGTGCAGCCGTATCTGTTCTCTCGTGCGGCCATCGAACCCATGGACGTGCGCATCGAGGCCGTGATCTATGCCGAGAACGGTTCCTTCTTCGTGATACCCGGCTATCCCCTGAATATGGATCCCAGTGACACACGGGACGCAGCCCTTCGGCGCGCTGCAGCAGCCGGACTTCCTCAGGGCAAGATGCTTAGGCCGGCAGGAACCAGCGACCGCTACCCGTTCTACGGAGAGCCGTTTGACTGCCGCATCACCATAGTGGGGGCCGTGAGCGAGAACCGCACGGCAAGCATCGCGGATCAGGCAGCGTGGATGCGCCTGTGGGGATATATCCCGGCGGTAAACGGATCCACGGGCAACGGACCTGGCGGCGGGAACCCGGATCCCGTGCCTGATGCCCACCTTAAGGTGGCGGAAGTGGCTGGGAGCTTGGCAACGGATTACCGGACGACCATGGAGAAGAACGCCACCATTACCCGCGGATTGCGCTTCTTGTATGATCCGTTGTTGCGGATGCCCTACGCTGGTTACAATCCTGCCGGGGGGCAGACGCTGGTGCTAAATACCTGGAACCACGTTTTGGGCGGTGCCGTGCGGCAGGATGATTACGGCCGGCCACTGCCGCCCGTTCCTCGGTTACCGTTGTGTCCCGGGTTTGTGTTCTACGGAGAGGTGAGGCAATGATGCGCAGGATGCGACGCTCGACTCTGCCGCTGCGCACGGGAATCGAAAAGGCAGTTCGGCGCCTACACCCCAACACGCAGCCTGCCGCGGGGAATCTGGGTATGGCGATGCGCGTTGTACTGGGGCTGATGCTGCTGGGGATTGCCTTGCCGGGAACGGCATCGGCGGACGCCCATTTCTACGCCAGTGTGCGGCATCAAGTACGGGTGGGCATCGT
>Ga0078972_1005376_pt1 | contig 32621 bp, 28 predicted proteins | sample YelNatPaOPGAMG01_FD_67568 | JGI IMG/M metagenome (GOLD analysis project Ga0078972, IMG submission 67568) | Hot spring thermophilic microbial communities from Obsidian Pool, Yellowstone National Park, USA - OP-RAMG-01 (SPADES assembly) (version 2) | ecosystem: Environmental > Aquatic > Thermal... | reverse complement strand
GAAACCTCTCTTCAACAAATAGGGCGGGTGGGTGGGTATTGCTTAAAGTAATGTACTAAATTCTTAATAAAGAAAGAGGCAGGTTTAACCTGTGTCAGGTTAAACCTGTGAATTTTTCAACAAAATCACTCGAGGGATTCTTCACTCCGTTCAGAATGACAAAGGAAGGGGCAGAATGACGGGGGATAGGAGAATGACGAGGGAAAGGCGGAATGACTAGGGGGGTATTCGTTTGGGAGTAATCATAATCAAATTTTGGAACACCCTTAAATTTTCTTTACAAAGGCTAGTCTTATAATTATAATTACTTAAAAGATAAGGAGGGGTGTTATGAGTCTACGAAGAATATTTTTATTGATCCTAGTTTTTGCCGTAACTGTTGGGTTTCTAGCAGGTTGCGGTGTTGGTGGAAATAAGCTAGTGTTCATGTACTGGGGCACACCTGAGGAGAAAGAGACAGTTCTAAACTACATTACCAAATTCACTAACGAGAATCCAAATGTACAGATAGAAGCTATACATGTTGATTCTCTCAGTTTTGGACAAAAACTAAAGACAATGATTTCTGGTGGAACGCCACCTGATGTGTTTTATCTTGATGTTGAGGATTTTTCAGGGTTAGCAGCAAGGGGTGAACTCCTACAACTTGACGATTATTTGAACAGGGACAAAGACGAAGTTAAGCCTGAAGACTTCTTCGAAGCACCGTTTAATGAATTTAGGTACAAAGGAAGGTTATACGGTATAGCCAAAGATTTCACAACATTGGTTTTGTACTACAATATGGACATATTTGATAAGTATAAGGTCGGATATCCAAACGATAACTGGACATGGAATGATTTCTTGAATGCTGCCAAGAAACTCACCAAAGATTTAGACGGGGATGGTAAAATTGATCAGTACGGATTCGTTCTTGAAACTTGGGTAAACTGGTGGAGGAATTGGGTCTATGCAAATGGTGGTACATTCTTTGATAAAGATGGTAACTTTGTTTTGGGCAAACCAGGCTACATAGAGAAAAACGCTGAAGCAGTACAATTCCTAGCTGATCTCATAAATGTTCATAAAGTAGCTCCCGGTATAATGGCTGCAAGAGATTTCGGTAGTGGTGATGCTATGTTTGTTGATGGTAGAGCTGCAATGAGCGCTTACGGTAGGTGGGTCACTCTTAGGTATAGAGACATAACAAAATTTAAGTGGAATGTTGCTCAAATGCCAAAAGGCAAAGGAGGAAGAGCGTCCACATTGTTCACCGTAGCATACTGCATCCACGCTAAAACAAAAAATCCAGAATTGTCTTGGAAACTTGTTAAGTTCTTATCAAGTCCTGACATTCAGAAAGATGTTGCCGGTAGCGGACTTGCAATCCCTATAAGGAAATCTGTTGCTTATTCTGATGCCTTTCTTAAGGCTCCTGCTATAGTTAAAAACCAGCCACAAGTAGACAGTCAAGTGTACCTTGATGCTATAAAATATGCTCCTGAATTTAAGAGACCACCTTATTGGGTTGAAATAAGAGATATCCTTGATGAGTATATTCAAAAAGTTTTGAACAACGAAATGAAGGCTGATAAAGCTTTAAAGGAACTTCAAGCAGATGTTGAAGATACAATACAAATGTAATTACTTTAGAGGGGGAATACTCCCCCTCTGTAAAAAAATTAATAAATGGAATCTAACTCCCTTTTCTTCATCCTCAAATCTATAGTCAACGGTGACATTTCATCTTTTTCCGACTTAAAATCTCACTTAGTTTCCTCAAAGGTAACGATAACAAAAGATGAGTTAGACATTCTGTTCAACACAATCAAGAAGGTTCATTGGGGAGCATTTGCTGAAATAAATCATGAAGATTTCCCAGATCTATGGAAAGAGTTAGTCATACCCGATCCCCAATATCCTACAATGTACGGCGATTTAAAAAAAAGCATGGTCATATCTAACATTTTCATAGCATTACTAGATATCCATGGTTATACCGTTTTTTGCCAGAAAACAAGGAAAAACATAACCTCACTTCAGAGATTAGACAAGTTTGTTGAAGCAAATATAAAGGAAACTACTAAAAAAGAAGGGATTTTAGCAATAAGAGAGCGAGGAGATGAAATCCTCCTCATAGGAACAAATGCTCTATCAATCTTGAACGCAACTTTTAAAGTAGTGGATTTATTCTCAAAGCCAATGAAGGTAAATGATGATGTAAAAAAACCTAGCGAAGAGACATTCTTACCTGCCTTTAGTGTATCAGGAGGTATTGCAGGTGGATACACCTTCTCGCCAATGATAATTGGTAAGAACGGAGATTTACAAGGATTTATAATAAACTTCGCAGCAAGATTACAATCACGCGCCAACACCATAGCACCCAAAAGCACAAAAATAGTCATAGACCAAATTGTTTATCATAAACTCATTTCATCAATACCTCAAAATAAGAATAATGAAATACTAAAAAAAATAAAATTTCTCTATCACGGCGAGATAAAGTTCAAAGGTGGTAAACTCAAGGTATACGAAATATACTCCAAAGACGAAGAAAAATACAAAGACTTAATAGCAGGTCATATAAAAAAACTCAACGAATCTATAAAAAATAACGAATGGCAAAGTAATGTCCTACCCATACTATGCGATATTGGGATGCTAGTCGCTGAGAATATGCCTAGAATAGAAAAAGAAATAACTATCGTTTATGATGATAAACTTGAAAAAATAACTGTTTCAAATGATTACATATCAACATCGTTTCTTCATATTAAGTATGCATTCAAAAATTCAAAGGATTTTCACTCCTTCATAAGAAGGTTTAGAATGACCATAGATATGATAAATAAAATTGATTCATTTGATCCACTCATAAAGGAATACTGTAATGCCATTTATGAAGTTTACTTAAATGTATTCTTGGAATACAATAAAATTCTTACATCAGTTGTCCATGATAAACCATCCAATTTTCTCACAATAGATGAAATGGAAACATTCTTGACATACGAATCAATTAAAGGTAAGTATGAGAGTATTATAAAAAAACTGAATTCCTCCCCCGAGTTTGCTGACAAAAGAAATATAATATGGTTAAGAGCATTCAACAACATAGAGAATAGTATAAATTTCTCAATATACTCAGGGAAAAAGTAACACACTAATCATTCAAACTCAAATGTATAGTTTGATACCACCACCTTATACCCCTTATTTATAACCTCTCCATTCTTAAATGGAGAAATAACTTTTGAGGTGTCAGTTACAAATATTTTGTAACCCGAAAACGAAGTTTTTATGTTTATATCTCCATCATAATTCCAATCTTTAAGTTTTATATCACCTTTTTCTTTACTTATCACTATTTTCTTCTTGAAACTTGGAATAATAAATGATCTCTTACCCCTCTCTGATGTACACACCACCTTTGATATTTTTGATTTCTTCTTGGATAAAACTACTGCAGACATGTTAAGCAAAGCAAACACCACTAAAATCAACAAAAGCAAAGTCACTAATGCTATCTCTGTTTTAAGATTAACACCCCCCTTTAACTTTTCCTCAACTTTTTTTGTCACCTCTTCAGGTTTCTCAACTTCTACCACCGATATATTGGAACTCTTAGAAATTTTTTCCTTTATACTTGATTTTTCTCCTCCACTGCTTTTTACTAGATTTTCCAAAGATATATAATAAACCAATTGAGACGGCTCAAACATTGAAGAAACTTTCTCGAGCTCCATCAGGTAAGTTTTAGTCTTTACTGGTGGGTCATCTATACCGTCAGAAATTATAATAATTTTGGATTTATCCGGAGGCAGATTGTTCGTTTTTACGAGAAATGAAATATCTTTTAGCATTTGATAAGTATATGTCCATTTTCCGTACGGCTGTACGCCGTACATAATTTTTACAATAACCTCTTTCGTATGTTCATCTTTTATTTCTATCGGACTTCTGATGTATGTCTTTTCATTAAAGTCAGCAATGTAAACAATATCTCCTCTAGAAAGTGAATATATGGCATTTGATAATGACTTTAGTGCTATATCATAGAGTCTCTGGCTATCAATAACTTTTCTATTCATACTGAGTGATGTATCAATCACTATTATTACATATTCACTGAGGGCAATACTTGGAATCAAAGCAAAAAGAACTAGGCACATTATCAGAACATATTTTCTCATGATCTATCTCCTTTTATATTATTTTTTTGTTATTCTGTGCGCTCCTTTCTTTTCCAAATCAAGTATAGAGTTTATGAAATTTTCAATTTTAGTTTTGTCTTTCCAATCCATATTACCTGAAAACTTCATTCCCACATCTATCACCTCATCAGATACCTTCGCATAAACATTAACAACCGCGGCAAGGACTTTTACATAAGTTTTATCCGGAAAGTATATCTGACAAAAGGTTCTCTTGTTCATTCTTATATAATTACAAAAATTCGGATCTTTTATTATAGTCCTCATTCCACCAGCACTGAGATCTACAATTTCTTGAGGGTCTTTAGTTATAATCTCAAATGCCCCCTCTGTTTCAAGTTTTAACGAAGCATTTTGTGATAATGAAACAAGCCTCTTAATTGCACCTACGCTCATTTTTTGCTTTTTTGATAGAACTCTTATTACACCTATAACCTCCTCATCAAAGAAGATAGGTACTATAGCCTCACTTACTATATTATTTGAAGCGTAAAAACTCCTAACTTCTTCTATTATTTGGCTTATTTCCGAGTAACTTTTGCCACTTTGCGCAAGGAGTTTTATGTAATCCTCATAGGTTATTATGAAATCTTCTTTTAGTTTTATGTTTGATGTATCCATCACCGCAAATGGTTTCTTTAACATTCTTATCATCTTGTAGAGGGGATTCTTTTCGTGAGAGTCATCAAAAAGGAAAACTTTCGCAAAGTCATAGTTTTCACTCCTTCTAATATTACTTTCTATCGTCTTTAGTATTGCATCTATCTTTTGTTGGAGAGTACTATCCTTTATGGTAGGATCTATAACTTTCATGAAATATATAGCATACATGTTAGTCACAAGTGGATTATCTTTTATCTTCACTCTTGGGTACTTCCTCTTAGGGTGCATTATCAATCTATATGGGTATTTTATGTTGCTCTTGTCCAGAAAAATTGTTTCAAATCTTACGGTATTTGCTCCATAGTTTGCTTCAACCTCAGCATTATAACCTATACATTCATCCAATGAAGAATTCTCCGTAATCAACCTTGCACTTTTTATTTCTATAGATGTAGGGCTTAAATTACTTATTATAGAGCTTAGAGATATCCCATTTTCTGTCCTTATCATCAAAGAACTTCCGTTTTCCTTAAAGTAACCAAGTATCTTTGATATTCTGTCTATGTCATCAATAACCTCTTCTGTAATCATAAATCATACTTTTCTAATATAATCAAAATAAAATATCGGTATCAACTAATTTCTTCTTGAAATACCATTTCCACGAAATACCATTTCCTTGAAATTATATTTCTATGAAATTATATTTCTATGAAATTATATTTCTATAACTACCACCGCCACAGCGACTATATCAGTGTGTGATATCGATATATCAAAGTTTTTGGGGGTAATTGAATCAAATATTCTTTTAGTTTTACCGTATATGTTTATAAAAGGCTTCCCAGTTGAGTCATTCAATATTTCTACTTCCTGGAAGTTTAATATCCCCGTGCCTATCGCTTTGAAAAACGCCTCTTTGGCCGCAAACCTACCAGCCAAGTTGATCAAAAAATTTCTGTGTTTCATCACATATTCTTTTTCTTTAGGTGTCAAAATCCTATCTATAAACTTCTCACCTTTCCTTTCAAAAAATTCCTTTACTCTTGCTATATTTGTTACATCAACACCTACTTTTATCATTTTATCGTTATTATAACCAAATTACCACTTTGATCAACATCTATACCTGAATACTTCGGATCCATTGAAGCCTTATCAATAAGGTCATCAACAAAAGATGAAACACCACCTTTATAATTAATTTCGTACTCAGCTACACTCCCCGATATGCTCTTCCTTTTCTTTGAATTGACACCAGGAAGAGAATCCAAAAATGTAGAGAAATCTTTTTCACCAGCAATTCCCTTAAATCCAACAACCTTAACTGATATTGAAATCCCAGAAGAGAAATAATTCTCAGCATAATTAAGTATTCTATTAACACCAATCTTTGCGGCAATTTTCATAGCATCGGTTTTTGTTTGATTTAACCCCTTACCAGATTTTATTTCTTTACTGAATGGGACCACCCCTAGCCCCTTACCAGTCGAGGAGTCATAGGCCTTTACGGTAGCAGATGTTGCAAGATCAACATAATCACCTGAAACGAACTTGGGATCAAAATTAACATCAACCTCAAGATAAACAGGTGCCTTGACCTCTTGAGCAACTAACTGAGCTACAGACATAGATTCACCAGTTTTTTCTTCATATATCAAGGAAAATTTCTTAGATAGCTCAATAACCCTATTTAAATCTATATAATTCAACCCTAACCTTGACAATTCGGCATTAACCATCTCAATAAATAACTTCAAATCTTCATCATTTTGTAATGATGATAATTTTTCATTTGGTGGTAAAACCAAAAATACCATATCCTTAATAGGTGAATCCCCCTTCAATTCAAATTCCTTTTCCTCCTCCTCTTTTCCCTCACCCTTATCTTTAACAACAGGCAATAATACGCTCAACTCTTTTTCCTTGGGTTTTGCTTCCTCCACCTTGCTTTCAACCAGAGGTAAAGAATTAAGAAATTCTCGTAATCCACTCATATCAACAATAACATACCCCTTAACAAGTTTTTTATCGCCTTTTGAACCTAACTCAGTACTATGAAATTCCACCAACTTCTTTACTACTCCCCTATCCTTAGCTTCTTTGAATATAAGATCCTTGTTCACCTCAAATTTTTCTCTACCTACTATATCCACAGAAGCTTGCGCCAAACCATCAATTATAGCTCTATTCCTCGCTTCAAAGTACTCATCTCCAACACCAACAACATCGTACTGCTTACTACCATCTAACTTGTTGGGGACTTGAGTAACTTGACTACTTTTGTTAGGAGCACAAGAAGATAACATTATGGATAACAGCAACAAACCTCCAAAAATTACCTTTACAGCAATTCTCATATTTTCCCCCTCTTTAATAAAACTTTAATAATATGATAATCACAAAAATTCGTAATATCAAATTCAATAGTCATCAATTTGAAAAAAAACTCAATTCATAATTATGATAGTTAAAATGGGAGAAAGCACAAAAGAAGAAAGTAAATCATTTTACAACCTGTTAATAACAGAAATACCGATTTTAGCAATACTCTCAGCTTTTCTAATAGCAAAGGCATTACTCCAAAAATTGTTAGTAACTGAAATAGTAATATCTCTACTAATCTTATTGCCATTTTTAACCTTGTTAAGGTTCATATCAATATTTTGGTTATCAAAAAGAAACATTGATAACCTTAATCTCATGTATTATTTAGCATTCACTAGTATTCCATTTTATTCTTTGGGTTTCTTCTTAAGCCTCATAACAGTAAAATTGATAATTGATAAATTTAATTTAACAGATATTGGATTATTAACATCTGCATTCCTATCTGGAACAACAATACTATCACTTTTATCACTGGGAATATTAATAGATAGTCACTTTGATCCACGAAAATCGCAGAAAGGTGTAAGCACCATAAGAATACCTGTAACAATCACAGTAATATCATTTTTAGGGTCAGTAATCCTAATTTTTTCAATAATACTACTAAACACCTACTCAAACTCAAATTTCTCAATACTTGATTTGATTATTCTAAACTTACTCACTGCCGTTTCAGTGTTTATTACTCTAAAAAAAGTGTACAACACGATAAGCAAAGATATAAAAAGGATAAAAAGATCTTTGTTATTAGCTACAGAAGAGCAGGTAGAATTGGAAAAAACAATTACTACAGACGAATTAAGAGATGTACCAAAAGTTACCTTAGAAATAAGCGCAGACTTCAAATTAAAGGATTCATTAGTTGAAAATGTAATTGATAGCACTATATCAACTCTGAACAAAATCAAAGAAAATTACAAAGCAATCTTATTGACGATAGGTGAGCACGAAAAAAGTAAAGAACTTGAAATAAGATCAATAAAACACAACCTAAAAAACATAGAACAAATAGTAACAAATTCCATAGAATCCCTTAAAGGCATTTCAATAACTCCTTTGAAGTTAAACAACGATGAAAAGGATATAACAAAAAAATTATCCCAAATTCTTGTAAACGAAGGAGAAACGATGAACAAAGCATTGGGAATACTCAATTCTGTAAATGAGGGCTTAAGGAAAATACAAGATAACATGCCTCTATTTTCCAGAGATATGCCAAACCTCCTCAATGATATAGATAAAATGTTTAATTATATAAGAGAAATTAAAAATATAGGATTCAAATTAGCCAACATAAGCGTAACGCTAGATATAGAACTAGCAAAAACAAAATATAACAAACAAAAATTGTCTGTCATCTCAAATGAGATAAGAAGAGTATCAGAAAATATATCAGAGAAATTAAGCACTGTAGAGATACCAGAAACAGAAAAGTACAAAGTAGAAGAGAAAATCTCATCTTTTATTGAATCATTTTCAACATCATCTAACAACTTAAATAATTTAATAACACTAATAGAAGAATCATCTAACGGTATAAAAAAAGTACTAGCAATATTGAATGTAATATCAAAAAGTCACACATCTCTTGATTCCTCACTTACAAATATTGAATACGAAATAAACTATACAACAGATACACTTTACAAAGTAATCCCCTTACTTTCCGATTACAACAAAGCACTCTCATCAATAGAAACAACCATAAAGGATATTACCGAACCAATATCAAGTATCAAATTAGACATAGAGGACATGATAGACGAAATAGAAAACATACTAAAAGAAGTAAACCTAAATACGAAGTAATAACATTACGAAGTAATAACATTACAAAGTAATAACATTACAAAGTAATTATAGTCAATCCAACCTTACTATACAAAAAAGTTTCAATTTATCATTGTATCCCTTAACACTGTAAGCACTTTTTCTTTCAGGAAGGAAATTGCACACTTAAGAGTGAAGAGAGGCTTTGCCTCTCTTCAGCCAGATAGGGTGGGTGGGCAGGGCTACTTAAAGTAATGTACTAAATAGTATCTTCTTATAGTTAATCTAATACTGAACAAAGAAGTTTTGATCAAGTATTCAGAACAACCAAACTTACCTAATCAAAAATCTTTGTTAAAAAGTTAATAAACTAACTATAAATTACAAAGTAATAACATTACGAAGTAATTAATATTACTCACTAAGTTCTTCTATCTCTTTCTCTAACTTGCTTAATTTACCTCTCATTATCTTGATTTGCCTATCGTCAAGTGTTTTCAGGATTTTCAATAGAGTTTGAGCTCTTTGAATGTATATCTCTTTATTTATTTCAGCTATGTTCTCTTGCATCTGCATGAATTTATCTTCATCAAAATCTTTCGATGCAAGCATTTTATGGCATTCTATAGAAATACCCCTCCTTTGGCTCAACAGATTAAGCACAGATTGATTAAAATCATTGATTATTCCTTTTATTTCTTCCTTTTGAGAAGGAGTTAAATCAAGCGACTTCAAAATAGAGAAGATTTCGCGATATAACCTTGAATCAACTTTATCCTTTACCACTTTAACATCAGCATTGGAAAAGATTCCGAAAACCCCAACAAACAGAAACACAATAATAAAAAACTTTTTCATCTTAAAATTAGATAAAAATAAAAACAAAAAAGTTACAATAAAAGGGGGATAAACCCCCTTTTAAATCACCTTATAATATACTCACTCTCAGCATCAAACAAATGTAGTTTATCCATATCCACAACAACTTCTCTTCTCTCTCCCAATTTTACATGTACGAAAGGATCGATTTTAGCAACGAAAGGATGTTTCTCCGTAGCAAAGTAAACAAACTGTTCAGCACCAAGGATTTCCGAAATCTCAACATTGGCAGATATAACATTTTCATTGATTGCCCCAGTATAGCTAGGCCTATCATACAGATGCTCAGGTCTTATTCCCATTATAACCTTTTTGTTAATATATTCAGATATATGAGAGAACTTACCTTTTGGAAGTAATAATCTAAATGACCCTTCGTTGAGGTAATAATTATCACCTGCTTGTTCAACGGTAACTTCAAGGAAGTTCATCGGTGGACTACCAATGAAACCAGCAACAAACTTATTAACAGGACTTGCGTAAACTTCAAGAGGAGTGCCAATTTGTTGGATCTTCCCATCACGCATCACTACGATCCTACTACCCAAGGTCATAGCTTCGACTTGATCGTGAGTAACATACACCGTCGTTACACCTAATCTCGCATGGAGTTTGTTAATTTCAGCTCTCATTTGCACCCTCAACTTCGCGTCAAGGTTAGAAAGTGGCTCATCAAACAAGAATACTTTTGGTTTTCTAACTATTGCTCTACCAAGTGCAACTCTTTGCCTTTGTCCACCAGAAAGTTGCCCGGGCTTTCTGTCAAGCATAGCATTCAATCCCAAAATCTCAGCGGCTTCTTTCACTCTTTTATCAATTTCTTCTTGAGGTACCTTCCTCAGCTTGAGACCGAAAGCCATATTCTTGTAAACACTCATATGCGGATACAAAGCATAGTTTTGGAAAACCATTGCTATATCCCTATCCTTCGGAGGGACATTATTAACAAGAACATTATCAATCCACAATTCACCTTCGGTTATATCTTCAAGCCCCGCAACCATCCTCAAGGTTGTAGTTTTACCGCAACCTGAAGGCCCAACTAAAACAATAAACTCACCATCGTCAATCTCTAAGTTAAAATCATCAACAGCCCTAACACCATTCTCATAAACTTTAGAAATATGCTTAAGGATGACTTTAGCCATAACTTACCCCCTTCATTATCTTAAATTATTGTAAACGATGGAAATCAATTTGTAAAGAATATCTTTAAGTTCCCTTCTATGTACAACAATGTCAACAAAACCATGATCCCTAACAAACTCTGCACGCTGAAATCCCTCAGGTAGTTTTTGGCGTATAGTCTGCTCTATGACTCTAGGACCAGCGAAACCTATTAGAGATTTAGGCTCAGAAACTATAACATCCCCCAACATAGCAAAACTTGCTGTTACTCCTCCAGTCGTAGGATCGGTCAGAACAGAAATATAAAATCCACCACTATCTTTGTAGTGTGCTAAAGCAGCAGAAGTTTTAGCCATTTGCATAAGCGAAAGTATACCTTCATGCATCCTAGCACCACCAGATGTGGAAACTATGATAAGAGGCAATTTGTGTTTTGTGGCATACTCTACAGATCTTGTTATCTTCTCGCCAACAACACTACCCATACTACCACCTAAAAAACTAAAATCCATTACACAAAGTTCAACATCAACACCATAAATCTGACAAGTCCCCGTGATTACTGCTTCATTTAATCCTGATTTCTCCATCGTCCTTTGAAGCTTCTCTTTGTATGTCTCCTTACCATCAAAAAAGTTGAGAGGATCTACCGAAACTATATTCGCAAACTGCTCTTTAAAAGTCCCCTTATCGGAAATTATATCTACCCTTTCTCTAGCAGAAATCCTGAAGTGGTAATCACAATTTACACATACCGATAGGTTCTCTTGAAGATCAGAAGCATACATAACTGTACCACACTCAGGACACTTAACCCAAAGATTTTCGACTTCAGCCATGCAATTACCCTAAAACAAAGAATAAAAATATTCTATAAACAAAATCAAATTTATAACAAAGCTGTTCCAAAATTATGTTTTGTAACTTGTACAATTAATTCATCTGCCCTTTTTACTGCCAATTCAGAGCGAAGCGAGGAATCTCAAGAAGATTTTGCACTCCGTTCAAGGAGATTCTTCACTTCGTTCAGAATGACTTTTGGAATACTATTAATTTATAGTGATTATAATACCTTAAAAAAACTCACAAAGTTAAGGAATGCACAGCATCCCTAATATAAAGGGTGGGAGGGCTAAAAAGGTATTGAAAGCAACCAATACCTAAAGCTCAACTTACCCCTTTCAAAGTTATAGTAAACATCTAACCCGTTTCTCATAACAAAATAACCATTACCTGGAATATCAATATTGAAAAACACCCCTACCCTAGCCTCAAACTTTGGTGATAAACTATCGCTATATGATAGTTCATTAAAAAGCATACCACCAATGACACTACCCACACCCCAAAAAGAAGTTATGTAAAGTGGCCAAATACCTTCATTCAACTCAAAAAACTTAACAAAAACATTCAAAGAAGATGTTAGATAATTCCTACCAACCCCACCACTATAGGTAAACAAATTTAGCTCATTGAATCCTCTTTCACTCACAGGAAAAAACTCCGGATACCTAAAGCCACCGAAACCAAAGGCATCAAAAAAATCAGATGTTCTAAAGTTAACATCAAACCTAAAAACATTATTCCCCCAAATCCTCAAAGCCAAAGCAAAGAAAGAAGAAGAAATATAACCATTCGTCCTAGAACCAATCAACTCATTAGCAAGATTTAACCCACTACTAAAGTACCACCCCTCCTCAGAAGTTATAGCACCAATAGAAGACTTAAGAGTACTAACAACAAACCCAGTAGCCAAGTAAGGTGAGAAAAACCCTTTAGAACTATTAGCAAACGAATAACTAGGCCAAAAAGAATCACTATCCTTTGCATTAAACGAAGGTAAAGAGAAATAAACAAAAGGATAAAAACCTATGTAATTATTAAAAACACTACCAGAAACACCAACACTACCATAGTCAAAAGTAAACACATTGTAGTTATACCCTATTTCATTAAGCCTAATACCAATACTGTCCCTACTAACGATATGATATCTGAAGATATTAAGGAAAGCATTAATGTAAGGTATTGAAGAATCCTTGAAGGTAAAAGTGTAATCAACTGCGTTAGCGTTGAAATCCCAAGAAAAATCAATATAACACCCTCTGAATTCAAGAGGTTCATCGTAAAACTCAAAAAGCACCCCTAACCTTCTTAACGAAAAATCATTATTAAACTCCACTATCGGGAAAAAAGTAGACAAAATATAAAGCGGCGTAACATTATTAAAAAACCCATAACTTGAAACATTCGTTAACTCAACACTCTTTGATTTTATTTTCTCTAATTCCGGCAAATAAACTTTACCAGCCCTATCAACAGAAATAACATCTTCCTTCTTAACATTGAACCTAGCTATATCATATCCATTTTTTGAAATAGAAATGCCATAAACATTACCCCCAAACCTAATAGGATTATAAACAGCAAAAACAGGCTTCACCAACCTTGAAACCTTACCCGAACCAATATCATAAGAAAAAACATTCACCCTATCCCCTTCAATTGAAGAGGTGATTATATCACCTGTGATTATATCACCTTCAGAAAACTTAACGGAAAAGGCAACACCTACATTCGTAACCTCCCGAACTTTCTCAAAAGTACTCAAATCAAAAATTTCAATGACCCCATTACCATTAACCCTACTAAGTAAAACTAGGTATTTATCATTAACATCAATATCAATACCCACTCTATCATTCCAAGTAAAAATATTAGTTAAGTCACTCTGTGACGATGTTACTATTGACGATGTCACTAAGGACGAAGTCCCTAGGGACCAAGTCCCTAGCGAATACAAAGAAAGGTAACTTTTGCCATCTTTATCAATAAGAAGGAAAACTGTTTTCTCATCCTTAAGAGCAACCTTGTAAACACCACTTATACCAGTATCAACTTCATCGTAAAGGTAAACTTTATTACCTTTGACCCCCAGCTTAGCGAACTTCAAGAAAAATCTATCCTCATACCTAGTACCCACATATTCAGTAAACGCAATGGTATTACCTTTGATATCAAAACTACCTATGTACTTTCCGTAAAGCAAAAATCCTTTCTGTTTACCATCTAAAGAGATGTATTTAAGCCCAGAGAAAGCAGTTTTCGTTGAACTTTGAGAATAGATTATAAAGTTACTGAAGAACCTAAAATCGTTTTTATACCATCCTTCGGATGTTAGGAATTCTGGCAACTCCGAATTTGAAATTCTATTAGATAATTTAGTAGAGGCGTAGCCTCTAAAATCATCCCATTCTTCGAAAATTGTTCTGCCGAAAGTGTTTTTAAAAGCAAGGTAAAAGAAGTTAGGCATGTAATAAGAATTTTCAGTGTAGAATGACACTACTTTTTCGTAGCCATACTTTTCGCGTAGATAATCAAAGAAAAGCCCACCGTAAAGGTACCACTCCTCACCAGAAAAATCATAACCAACGAGAGAGGATTTATAAAAACTTCTAAACTTACCGTAATAGACATCAGCAAGAAGGATATCAGAAAACATAGGGTTATTAATCCTACCAAACCCCCAAGAACTTTCATTAAAAACTGTTATTGATTCTAAAAAAGTACCGGGAAGGTATAAATTGGGAACTACATAGTACCCGAATATTGCTCTAAGTATTGACCAGAAACCTCTTGCCGGCTCGCTTGCCAAAGCATGAGTTAGCTCATGCAAAAACAAAATTTTAACATCATCATCTGAAAAGAAATCACTATTTTTACTAATCATTGAAGAATAAAGGACTATTCTAGGTCTAGGAATAGGCATGTAGAAGCCATTAGGTAAATCACTACTATCAACGACAACAACAGGAAATTTGTAATCAAACCCTGAATTCATCCTATCTTTAAGTAGTTCATAAACCTCATCACAAACGGAATATACCTTACTAGCGAAATTTTCTGACTCAGGCGTAAAGTATATTTCAAAGTACTTTGTTTCAACCTTCTTCCAATTTTTAAGAGGTGAGAAAGCGCCAAAAAGGAATTGAGAGTAAGAATAAACAGAAAAAAGCAAGAAAACAAAGACAAAAAACAATTTTTTCATAAATCCCCCAACACCTTGTTGAAGGTATTCTAAAGGGACAATAAAAATTTTTCTACATTTTTTGAAAAATTCACAGGTTAAACCTGCGTCAGGTTAAACCTGTCAGGCTTAGCCTGTTTCTTCTTTTAATTAAGAAAGTGCTTTAAGCACAAGTGCTTTAAGCACAAGTGCTTTAAGCACAAGTGCTTTAAGCACTCCCACCCACCCACCCAATTAAATAAGGAATGCTTGGCATCCCTTAACCCTGCAAGCACTTTTCCTTTCAGTAAGGAAGTAAGTATTGTGCACTGAAGAGTGAAGAGAGGCTCTGCCTCTCTTCAACCAACTAGATTAATAAAATATTAATAAAATTTAGATAAATTATAGATTTCTTTAGCTAAATTTGACAAAAAAGTAACATCTTCTCTAGAAAGTTTAACTTTGTGTAATAAATCCGGTCTTTTAAGGTATGTATTTTTCAAAGCGCACATTCTACGCCATTTGTCTATTTCTTTGTGATTACCGCTAACTAGAACTTCTGGAACTTTGAGTCCAAGAAATTCTCTAGGTCTAGTATACTGATCATACTCAAGTAGTCCATCAAGATAGGAAAAACTTTCGTTTTTCGTAACTTCCTCTTGAAGTAATCCTTTAACTCTAACTAGAGCATCAGAAAAAATAAGTGCAGGCAATTCACCACCTGTTACCACAAAATCGCCAATACTAATTTCTTCATCAACGATAAGGTCTACAACCCTTTCATCAACTCCCTCATATCTACCACAAACAATAACAAATTCGTCATATCTCGAAAACTCAATCAAAGTATCTTTATTCATAAGTCTCCCCTTGGGAGACATATAAACAACTTTTGAAGATGGCAGGATTTTCTTAGAATGTAATATAGCGTCGTAGAGAGGCTCAGGCTTAAACAGCATTCCCTTACCACCACCCATTACATAATCATCAACTTTTTTGTGTTTATCTTTAGAAAAATCCCTTATATTCAGAATTTCATACTCCAGCAACCCTTTTTCAACAGATTTACCTATAACACTAGCAGAAAGGTAACTTTCTATTATCTCAGGGAAAATAGACAAAAAAACTATTTTCATTTTCTATAGTCCATCACATAAACAACCTCAGTGTTTTCAAGATTTGCAGGTTGCAAAGTAAAAGTCCAATTGTTGACGAATATAACATCACTGAAAAACTTAGTAAGAACATTCACTTCAGCAAGATCCCACCCTTGAGTAACTTCAGTTTTATAGTGCATAGGTATCACTATTTTAGGTGAGATTTTTTTAATTATTTTGTGAGCCATTTCAGGTCCTATAGTAAAGTATCCCCCAATCGGTACGAAGAGCACATCAATTTTACCTATCCTCATGATATCTTCAGGGTTAAGGTCATGTCCCAAATCACCAAGATGACACACCCTAAGAGGTATACTAGAATCATGAAACTCCATAACAAAAATAGCGTTCTTACCTCTTATTTTTCCATTTTCTTCATCATGATAAACCGAAACCGTAAATATTCTCACTCCTTTAAAGGTCGTATCTACACCAACCCAATTCCCCTGATTAACTCCTTTTAGCACTTTCGGATTACCTAATCCCATCCTCATGTTACTATGATCAAAATGTTCATGAGAAATTGTAATAACATCGCAGAATACAGGCTCAGGGTTATAGCCAACACTTTTGTCAAAAGGATCGGTAAGAACCTTAAAACCTTTCTCTGACTCTAACAGGAAACAAGAATGCCCAAGGTAACTTATATTTAAAACACCATTCATAAAACCACCTCTCTGTTATTTTATTTACAAAGATAACAAATTTCAAAAAAAATTTGGATCTTGAATAGTCATTTTTATACCTTACATAATTAGGAATGTTGGAGGTATATATGGAGACTTCATTAAATGAAATTATGGGGAAAATAAGAGATATAATTAGTGATCTTCAATCAGTTGAATCTAGAATCCAAAGTATTAAAGATTTTTTAGATCTCACTGAAAACAATATTGAGAAAATAAAGGAAGGCACATTTGAAGGACTACATCATGTAAATAACAAAATAAGTGAAGTAGAAAAACAAATAAAAGAGTTAAACTCCAAAGTTGACAAACTACTAGAAGAAAAAAAATGAAAATATGTATTGCAGCTGGAGGGACTGGGGGACATATATCACCTGGCGTATCTCTATACAAAAGTTTTAAATCAAAAGGTTTTGAATTACTTTTCATAACTAACCCCCATGCTCTCAAGTTTCCAATCATAAAAGAGGAAGTAGAAAGCCAAGACATAATTACAATACCCATTTCTAGTGGATTTACAAAAAACATAATGAAGAATCTAAAGACGCTTCTTGAATTCATTAAGTCCATAACGATAAGTTTAAAATCCTTAAAGAGTTTCAACCCTGATAAAATAATACTAACTGGTGGATATTCTTCAGCTCCCATTGGGATAGCAAGTTTTCTATTGGGAAAAGAGGCAATTTTACTAGAGCAAAACTCTGTAATGGGCACAACCAATAAAATACTGTCATTCATTGCCAAAAATGTCATACTTTCATTTCCTTTAGAGGGAGTAAAAAACAAAAGAAAATTTATAAAACTTGGCAATCCGATTAGGTATTCTTTAAACGATAAGATGATGAAAGATACTGCGAGAAACATTTTGGGGTTTAATCAAAGTGACAGAAAGTTAATAGGAATAGTTTTAGGTAGTCAAGGCGCTAAAAAAGTAAACGAATTCTTATGTGAAAATATCCTCAGCATACTTGAGAATTTTGATATAATTTGGATAACAGGAGAAGACTACTACGATTATGTACAATCAAAAATAAAAAACACGATTGATAATTCTACAGACTTAAAATCAAAAATTCAGATAAAGATATACCCATTCATAACAAAGATGAATCTCTTCTTTTCAGCAATTGACATAGCAATATCAAGGGCAGGTGCAAGCACACTCTCTGAACTCTCATTCTTTGGTGTACCTTCAATACTAATACCATTTCCATACTCCGCGCACAACCATCAATACTACAACGCAAGATATTTTGAAACAAAAGGTGCATCAGTACTCATAAAAGAAGAAGAGCTAACCCCAGAATCACTTCTAGACGCAATTAATTTTATCCTGAACAACTTCACAATATTCTCTTCAAACACAAGAAATATATTTCCACAAAATGTAACAGATGTTATAGCAGACAAAATAACAAAAGTATAACTTTACCCAAAGTATAACTTTACTCAATACCAGCTAAAGAAAGCCACTTAACCTTTATTCTTATATTAGGTAGCGAGAACCTTATTACTTTTCTCTTCGTTCTATATGACTTGAGATCTACCTCTATCGTATGCAGATGCTCCAAATTTGGAGGGAGTTTAATCGTTACCCTCTCTATAATGGTGATAGTGCCTTTACCGTCACAAAGATAGCAATTCCTATCACTACCATAGCAAACAGGGCATATAGTTTTTGCTGGTAAATCAATAACCAAAATAGCTCCTTCCCTAATTTCCTTATCAGTCAAATAAACAACTATATCCTCTCCCAACTCCTCAAGGTAGTCATTTCTCCTGAACTTTCTTGATATTTTAAAACCCGCTCTTGATATGTTCACCAGTGACAAATTGTATTCAATTCTCTTTGGATCAATAACATTTAAATTACTCATGTCTTCTTTTTCATTTTTCTTGACCTTTTTGTGAGACAAATATTCCTTATCATACTCCAACTTTAGCGTTGGATCGGATAAAACTTTGTACGCCTCAATTATAACTCTAAAATCAACATCATCTTCTTTATTACCTACATCGGGGTGATACAATTTTGCCAAGTACCTAAAACGGGACTTTATTTCATCAATGTTACTCCCAAAATCAATACCAAGTATCTCATAATAATCTACAAAATCTTTCACAGAGTTATTTTAAAAAATTATACCTCAATTTTCCAAATCACTTTAATGTTAACACTTCTATTTCCCTTACATTATCCGAAACATGCCTAATTTCAACAGAAATTACCTTAAACTTTGGGTCAAGTTCTAACTTATTCCACTCAACAATCTTTATTACCTTTTCATCGTACAAGAATTCCAAGAAGCTATCAACATCACTATAGTCAGGTTTTTCTATTCTGTAAAAATCAAAATGGTATATCTTGATTTTCTCTGATGTATAAATGTTTAGGATGGTAAACGAAGGGCTTGAAACTTCACTTTCATCAATCCCAAAAAAACTACAAATACCTTTAGCAAAGGTTGTTTTCCCACTTCCCAAATCACCTGTGAGTATCACCACATCGCCTAAAGATAAGTTATTAGCAAAATTTCTGGCTATATCTTTTGTTTCTTCTTCAGATCGGCTTATAAATATCATAATGTTTATGTAATTAAGTGGGGTATAGTTGAAAATGCTGCCTTCCATTGGGAATATATAATGTTCATTATTTTTTTTGCTATTGTATGAGTTTTTAAGTCTAGTTCATTACTGAATAAAGGTTTTTCCAATCCTAAAATACAATTTATGAAATGCCTCAATTCAGTTTTCAAAGCATCCCCTTTCTTAACGAATACTTTCTCTATTAAGGCTTCCTGAACATACTTAACTTCGTCTTTGTTTATTAAGTATCCCGATGATGATTGCCTTGATATTGTTATATCTTGAGTTGAGTAATCAAGTTCTATGAATGAGTCTTCTTGAGATATTTGTAAAATCCTTTTCTTACTTTCGGTTGCCCTACTAGCAGTTAGGTTAGCGATACTTGAATCACTAAAAACTATCGTAGCTGTTGCTATATCCTCATACTCACTGTATATTTTTATACCCGAAGCACCAATGTATATTATTTCCTTATCTTGCTTACCTAGTAAATTAAGTATCACATCAAGATCATGAATCATGAGATCAAGAACTACCCCAACATCTCTTATCCTTTTATTTACCGGTCCCATTCTCTTTGCTTCCATAAGGTATGGCTTCTTTATGATGTTTTTCAGTTCCTGCACTGCACCGTTAAATCTTTCAATGTGCCCAACTTGTAACAATACCCCCTTTTTATTAGCAAGATCTATAAGTTTCCTTGCATATCTTTCACTTCTTGTTATAGGCTTTTCAACAAGTACATGAATATTTCTTTTTACAAGTTCTGATGCCACATAATAGTGCAAGAATGTTGGTACTGCTACAACGGCTGCGTCTATCCTACCAAAAAGGTCCGTCACATCTCTAAAATACTTCGTTTTATATTTCTCAGCAACCTCCATACCAACTTTTTCATTCAAATCACACACACCCACCAAATTTATATCATCCATTGAAGCAAGAGCATTAACATGGTACTTCCCCATATGCCCTGTTCCTATGACAGCTATGTTTAGCTTACTACCCATAACCTTATCCCTTCCTATATTCTGCTTTTACCGTTGTCTTCAAGCCACCCCTTATTGCAAACTCTGCTTCCACTACCATACTTAAAGGTTTACACACCTCAACTAGATCTTCAAGTATTTTATTAACAACATGCTCATAAAAAATTCCAACATTTCTATAAGAATGCAAATAGTACTTTAGCGACTTTAACTCTATACATTTCTTATCAGGAACATATCTAATCGTCAAATCTGCAAAATCCGGTAAGCCACTCCATGGGCATACAGATGTAAATTCATCCGTTGCAATCACAATCTCTATAGGCTTACCAACATACTCATAGTCAAAAACCTCAAGTACCCCCTTATCCACTTTTTCTGGTCCATATATGTCAAACCTTTTACTTTTGTACTTATCCTCTGCCATAGTACTACCTTTACTAATACCTTAACGCTACTGCACCCCAAGAGAACCCACCACCAAAAGCTACCAATATCATTATGTCTCCCCTCTTTATCCTTCCATTTTCTTCTGCCTCTGCAAGCGCTATCGGTATGGATGCCGCCGAAGTGTTACCATACTTATCTAGATTCACAAAAAACTTTTCTTCCCTTGATATTCCTAAGTATTCTGCTATTGCATCTATTATTCTAATATTTGCTTGGTGAGGTATTATGAGTTTTATATCATCTTTCGTCAAGTTGGCTTTTTTTATAACTTTTTCAACAGACTCCGTCATCATTCTTACCGCCATTTTAAATGTCTCTCTCCCGTTCATCTTTATAAAGTGTAATCTGTTTTTAACAGTTTCTTCAGTTGCTGGCATCCTTGAGCCACCTGCTGGCATGTAAAGCAAATCAGCACATCCACCATCACCACCCAAATCAGCAGCAAGAATATCAGAAGGACTATCATCTATAGTGTAAACTGCTGCACCTGCTCCATCACCAAATAAAACACATGTAGATCTATCCTGCCAATCTGTTATTTTTGACAGTGTTTCAGCACCAATAACAAGAATGTTTTTAAATACACCACTTCTAAGATAAGACGCTGCAATGGTAGAAGAATACACAAAACCTGAGCAAGCAGCATTCAAATCAAAGCCAGCTCTCTTTATGCCCAATTTCTCAGCAATTAAGTAAGATGTAGCAGGAAAAACCATATCAGGTGTTATAGTAGCACATATAATAGCATCTATGTCCTCAGGTTTTAAACTTGCCTTCTCTATTGCTATCTTTGCCGCTTCGTAGGCTAGATCTGAAGTGGATACATCAGATTCTGCTATTCTCCTCTCTACAATTCCCGTTCTCGTCCTTATCCACTCATCGTTTGTATCTACCATTTTTTCTAGGTCGTGATTTGTCAAAACTTTTGGAGGAACATACTTCCCTGTACCTACTATCTTTACCCCCATAAACTGAACCCCCCATAAGATATATATTTTACTCTATATCACCACATTATTTCAATTTTGAGAGTGAGAATATCCGAAAATAAAAATATTGATGTTTTTTATTATATTTAAAGAGGAAACTATGAAAAATACAAAAGTATTTTTGATATCAATATTCTCAATCTTAGTATTTCTACTATTAATCTTACCATCATTCACCAATTCAGTTTTATACGCAGAGATAGGAATATCGTCAAAGTATATAGAAGTTGTAATGGATAATAGCAGTGGAAGATTCTATATGAGAACACTTATAGGTGATCCGGAAAACCCAAATGATGACAAAAAAATACTCCTCTTCGACAAAATGCCACCTACAACCTATCCAACACTCTTTGTTGATAATGAAGGATTCACAGTTGGAACTGATGATGGCTATTTTGAAAATCAACCTTCTATTTCCAAAAATAAGCTAGTATGGACATGGAGGCCTAAAAAATACAACAAAATAAAACTTATGCAAGTAATAGAGATAGTTACAAACATATTTACTCTTAGAGATGACATTGCCAGAATAACATTTTTAGTTGTCAACGAGGACAATAAGGAGCACGAAGTTAATGTAAAATTACTATTAGACACTGTTTTAGGTGAAGGAGACAGTGCGCCATTTTTTGTACCTCCTTACAACAAAGTAGATAAAGAAACAGTATTTTACGAAAACAATATGCCCTATCTATGGTATTCTTTTGATAATTTAGACAAACCTAAGGTAAAAACTATGGGAATTTTGTCAATGATAGAAGATGTCTCAACTCCATCTATGGTTGTTTTTGCTGCTTGGAGGAAACTTGATAAAGCAAAATGGGAATATACACCAGAGGTAGGAGCGAGCTTAAGTGAAGGACTATTTGGTACTAAAGATACCGCCGTAGCGATATATTTCAAAAAAGCAAAAATCACGCCTCAAGAGATTAGCGTCTACTCAACTATGTATGGATTATACGGAGACACAATAAAAAAAATAGAAAATGTTTTTCTTTCCTTATCAGTGCCTGAAATAGTTAAAAACTTTCCGGTAACAGTCTCTTTGTCACTTGAAAACAGAAGCTCAGTAAACCTAAAGGATATCAAAGTAACATTGTCTATAGATACGAACTACTTTACTTCCTCAAATTACACAATCGTGCTTTCTAATCTATTAAACAATGATTCTACCTCATTTTCGTGGAACATATACCCGGTAGTGAACCAAGTCCCTAACGGAGATTACACAGTAAAAGTTTCTCTTGAGGCACTAGCATTATCAACTAACATACATGGAGATGTCAGTAAAAAATTTACTGTTAAACTAATTAATGAAGAAAGCAATTCAAGCTTAAAGGATTTGAAAGAATTAGGTGTAAAACAAAGTAACATCTCAACAAATTTTCAGCAGTTTACGACTAATACTATCAACATAACTAATGCAATCATAATCACAAACACAATTAATATAACAAATGAATATTCAACTCAATACTTCAAAAACGATATTGAGAGAATAAATTCTATCATAGAGCAACTAAACGAGGAACTTGATAGATTAATATCCACATACTACTTAGCCACATCACCTGAAGAAAGAAGAAAAGTCAAGGATAAAATAGATTTAATAAAAAAACAAATAGAAGTTGAAAAAGCAAAATTAGAAGCACTTAAAAGTGAAAAGTGATATGAAAAAAACATCTTTAAGCCGACAACCCCCTACCAACTTCATTGATAGCCCTACCCAAAAGTGCATCGGAAGTTTGTATTACTTTTGAATTAGCTTCGTAGTGCCTCTCAGCAGAAATCATCCTAACCATTTCAACAACAGGGTTTACATTAGCAACCTCAAGAAAACCTTGGTGTATTTTAGGGTACTTCTCAGGTGGTATATCTTTCATTTCTCCAGAAAGCTCAGTCGTTTTATAGTAAGAATACCCCATTTTTTTCAAATATCTAGGAAAATCAACCGTAGCAATCTTAATTTTATCAGATATGACTTGCTCTTTTATATCGCTTTTTTCAGTGCTAACAAATTCCTCAAGGTCCTCGGGATCATGATTTGGGTCTATGAGTACATTACCCTGCTTATCAATTTTGAAATTGCCAATTTTCACCCTTATGTAACCATTTTCTCCCAAAACTTTATACCCCTCCTTTGTAACTAAATAATTATCATTACTTATTTTAAAAGAACCATTCCTAGTCAACATCGGTCCCTCAGGAGTTTCAACAACAAAGAACCCTTCGCCTTCTATCGCTAAGTCAAACAAATTATCAGTAGCCTTCAAATCTCCCTGCTCATAATTTGTTTGTATTTCATTTACTTCAACACCAGTACCGAATTTACCAACAACCGGGGCAAGGTCATAAGAACCCAGCGGGAATGTAACAACACCACTATCATTTACCCTTCTCGCGAGCATTTCAGGAAAAGATTTAAAAATACTAACCTCTTTCTTATAAGCAGTTGTATTCAAATTTGCTAAATTATTAGCAATAACATCCATATTGACAAGTTGAGCCATCATTCCAGATGCACCAGTATATACACTTCTAATCATATTATTAAAGATCGGAAATATCAATATTCCTTAAAAATTTAGCATCTTCCTCAGGTATAGAGGGATTTATAAACATCCCAGAGCCTAACTCAAAACCAGCAGATCTAGTAAGCCTCGGCACTATAGTAATATACCAATGGAAAAATTTATTTTTACCATAAGGAAACGGTGAAGTCCTAAGTATGTAATTGTAGTCAGGATTACTTATACCTTTGTACAATTTACCCAAAACAACCTTAAGATGACCTGCAAGGTCATTTATTTCTTCATCGGTTATATCAGAAAACCTAGAACTATGCCTCTTTGGCAAGATCCACGAGTGAAAAGGTGAAGAAGCAGCATATAAAACAAATGATACAAAGTAGTCACTTTCAAGAATAACCCTCTCACCAGACTTCATTTCGTCATTTATCATTCTGCAGAACACACAAACCCCATGATCACTATAATACTTAAATGCCTCCTCTACCCTTATTTTTACATCTCTAGGTATTATTGGCAATGCCAATATTTGTGAGTGTGGATGAACCAAAGAAGCACCAGCCTTATACCCATGATTTCTGAAAATAACAACATACTCTACATCATTCATTTTTGATATCTCAAGAACCCTCTGCTTATAAGAGTACATAACCTTTGATAAATCATCCACTTTCATGAGAGCAGGATGAACATTGTGTACAGGAGTTTCTATCAATACTTCATGCACACCATAACCCGATATAGCCCTGAATATTCCATTTTCCTGCCACTTGTACTCTACATCAGCAGTAACAGCAGGATATTTATTGAGTATTGACTTCACAACCCACCTACCTCTACCATCGTCAATTTTCCAAATCTCGGTATTCGGAAATTTCTCCTCATTACCCGGACAAAGAGGACAATTCTCATCATACACCTTGTCAGATACTAATTTAGGAGAATCATCAATGAAATCATGAGGTCTTTTAGCTCTCTCCTTCGCTATTATAACCCACTCTTTATAAACTATATTCTGCCTAAGCTCTGACATTTTTATCCTCCATGTTGCATTAAATGTAATACTGATAAACACAATTTATCAATTTAAATAAGAGCGATTTCAACGAGGGGAATAAACTTCTTTAGCCAAAGAAAGATAATCCTGCGCCCCCTTGCTATCAGGTGAATAAAGAAATATAGGTTTACCATACTTAGGAGCTTCAGCCAAGGAAGGATCAAACCTTATTATAGTTGAAAATCTCTTCACACTCACAGTACCAAAATAATCACTAACATTTTTATTAATGCTTTCATCAAAGTGAGTAATCAATACTCCATCTATTTTAAGATTTTTGTTCTTTCTCTCTATTATCTTATGGAGAGTGTTGAACATTTGATTAGCACCTTCCATAGACAAAAAATCATACCTTATTGGTATTATCACCTCATTAGCAGCAATAAGTGCACTCAACCCCATCATACCTATATTAGGCGGACAATCAATAATAACAAACTCAAATTCATTAATGACCTCTTCAAGAAATTTCTTAAGCAAATACTCCCCATCCTTCTTGAAGAATAAAACAGGCTCAACCTTTGACAAGTTAACATAAGAAGGCAAAAGATAAAGATTTGGTACTTCCGTACCAACTATAGCATCTCGTACTTTTGTCCTACCATTCAAAACACCAAAAACAGACCTATCAGGGGAGTTGGGTATAATCCCTAACGATATCGTAGCATTCGCTTGAGAATCAACATCCACAAGAAGAACTTTACTTTTATAAAAAATAGCAAAAGCCGAAGAAAGATTAACAGCGGTAGTTGTTTTACCTGTACCGCCTTTTCTATTTGAAATAGCAATTACCCTTGTCATAACAAATCCGATAAATCTTCCATCCTTTTCTTCACAAACCTGTACCTTAGAAAAATCAAAAGTGAAACAAAAAAAACAACAGCAAATCCACCAACAACATACCATAGATATTTGGTAGAAAACACATTTTCCTCGTGAACGATGACATTAGTTTTACTAACGATGTTAGTCACATTAATAACTCTCACTCGCATAGAATACAACTTCTCACCAAGCCCTTTGATTTCAGTCAAAACCTCTTTTTCAGGATTAGCAGTATAAGATTTATTATCACTACCAACTTTGGTTTTCTCAGAAGAAGATTGAATTTCAATCGCTTTGTTTAAAACAATTTTAAGAATATTCTGAATCGCTAGAACTTTTTCTATAACTTTATCAGTCCTACCAACTATGTAAGATTTTACTGCTTCAGTAGTATACCTTCTAATACTTGTTATTAGTTCGCTTTTGCCAGGTACAAATTCTACTACCTCTTCAGGAGAAACCCTGTAAGTACCACCTTCATTAGAAATAGCACTTATAATTTCATCAGCAAAATTTATAGCCTCGTTGAGGCTAGTAATAGCGCTTTTGTAATCACCAGTTATGAAATAACTCACCCCTGTTTCAGCTTTTTCCCTCAAAGCCAACAAAGCATCACTTATATTGCCAACATCAACAGCATAAGAATAAACCTTACCTATTGAAATAAATATTACGACAAAAACCAGAAAAAGTATTCTATGTTTCATTACAAATTTACTTCGTTGGTATACGACTCAAAGCTTTCTGTATATCCTGATTGTCAGGATCCAACTTATTAGCCTCTATAAGAAGATCCCTAGCGGAAGAATAGTTCTCATCATCCAATAGTTTTATAGCCTTCTCATAGAGTTCCTTAGCTTTAGCTTTGTTGTCAGTAGTAGGAGAAGAGGAAGGACTTACACTATTGGAAACAGGAGAAGAAGATTCTATGTTTTCTTTGGGTTTTATATCAAAATCCAATTTTGATGATACATTCGATGATGTAGTAGAAACACCTACCTCTTCCTTAATAACTCCGACTGAATAGTTCATTTCTTCCTTGAGTACTTCTTTCATAACATCAAATATTGCTTGTTTCAAAGCAGTCTTAACCTCATTTCTTGCACCACTCTTTAGCATCTCATCAAAAGATTCTTTTACGCTATCATTAATCAAAACAAATATCTCACTTCTCATCTGCCCAACTGAATTTGAAAGAACCAAAGCAATATTGTTTTTCAAAGCTTCTCTATCCATTACAGAACCACCACTAATTTGAATTTGCTGACTTTGCGCTTGTGCCTGTGGCTGAGATGCTGTAGTTGAAGAAGTGGAAGCCTCTTTTTTCTTTCCACCACCCAACTTTTCATAAAGCTTCTTAGCCTGATCATAGTTAGGATCTATAGCCAAAGCCTTTTCCAGTTCAGCAATAGCACCGTCCGTATCACCGGCAACATAGAGAGATTTAGCAGTATCATAATGCTGTTTAGCCTCATCAGAAACAGCAAAAGCTACAAAACTAAACGCAAAAACAATAATCACAGCAAAACTCAAAAACCTTATACCCCTCATAAACACCTCCTTTTAAAACCCCCTCCACTATTCCTCTAAAGATAGAATTTCTTCTATCTTCTGTAACATCGCCTTAGCAGTGTTATTATTAGGATTTATCTTTAGCACATTCTCAAGCTCAACTTTAGCATTCTTGTAATCTTTATTGGCAAAGTAAACCATTGCCTTAGCAAAGGATTCATTTTCCTTAGCCTTAAGGTTCTCTTCTTCCTTTTTCTTAGCAACCTCCGGACTAATTGACTTAGCTACAAACTTTGGAGCACCAACATTGAAACTCAAAGAACCAAAGTTGTTGAACCCCAATCCATCAAAGAATCCAACATAATCAACTTTACCGAAGTCAAGTCTATAAGAAATACCAACAAAAGCCATAACTTCACTACTCACCTTCACACCACCCTTTATAACCAAATTAAGATTAGGAACATACACAGCACCTAATGAAGCACCTATGTCCTTAAACATAAAAACTTCATTATATCTACCAGAATTAAAGAGGTCAAGTGAAATGAGCAAACTATCATCAAACAAAGAGTAAAAAGCACCAACATTAAGAGTAAGAGGCATCATTTCAGATGTACCAGTGTTCCATGTCTTTGATGAATAAACATCAAGCAAATTAACTTTAAAGCCCAAATCCTTAAGAGTACTCACAGGACTAAAAGCAACTCCAAAATCAACTCCTAAACCACTTCCCGAAATGTTATACATACTATCAGAAGAATACTTCACATTCAATCCCCAATCAAAAGGAATACCAACAAACTCGGATAAACTACTACCTAGAGAAGCCAAAAAACCAAAACTACTACTACTGTAAGTACCCAAACTACTAGCATTTTCATCAAAAAGTTCAATTCCATTGATACCTGAATAAACAACCGACAAACCAACACCACCCAAAAAATTCATTCCTGTAAGCCTTTCCAAGCTCAAACTAGCATTCCCATAAGCTAAAAACCTATCATAAGGGAAAACACCAATAGACACATTGAATTCAAAATTCCTAGCATAAGCAACATCAAAAGGATTCTGTAAGAGCCCCAAACCGGCATTATCAATTCCTTTTATAACGCTAACATCGTTAGCGATAAGTCCTTTGTAAAAACTACCAAAAAGCGGATCACTTGCATAAGTATATCCGAAAGCAAAAACAACCAAAGCTAAAACAAAAATTACTCTCTTCATAAAACCACCTCCTTACTTAGCAACAAAAACTTTGTACACCTTACTAAAGGTAGCACCAGACGAAAGTGACTTAACATCAACCTTCACAAAATAAGTACCATTAACAACAGCATTACCAAACTCATTGTTCAGATTCCATATTATCTCATTGAGCCCAGCATTCATAACCTCACCATTCTTGATAACCTTAACCTTATTACCACTAGCATCGTAAACTGAAATGTATACTGTAGACATCTCATTAAGTACAAAAGAAACCTTCAAACTACTTTTTGCAGGGTTAGGATAAATGTAAACAGATGAAACCAAATCAGAAGTAGGTGTCCTGTCTTCAACAAGTGTCCAATAAGAGAAATGTAATGTCTTTGTATAAACTCTCTTATTAGCCTTATCAAGAGTAGAAGGCACAACTACCCATTCCTTGGTATCGTTGTTGTAGAAAGCTATTCTTAACCTATCAATAACTCTACCTTTAACATCTTCATCAGTGTAATATATGGAAATCGTAGCAGAAGAATTCAGAGCAGATGTTGATTCAATTGAATATATATCACTTATCTTAACAAGATAAGATGGGAATGACAAATTAGTGTTAAGAGTATCAACAATAACCCATGTATCTTGAACAAGAGCATTAGCAGGTATCTCAACTTTTAGTTTATTCCAAGAAATAGTGCCACCTGATGCCTTGCCAACTGAAAAAGCATTTGTGAGCCCACCGCCACCACTAACAGCTTCCCAAATCCAGAATTTCCCCAATGTAAGAGTATCCATCTCAACATATCCATCACCAACAACAGAAGAAGAATTAACAGCCCAATTACTACTTATTGGATCATAATAGGCAATCTTTAGGTTAGCAATAACATTGCTAGGATTCAAGAAATTAGTTGTAGCGTTAGAGAAATAAATTCTGACCTTTACAGGATTTTGAGGTGCTAAAGTTGAATTGAATTCGTAAACATTACCCACAAACCTATAAGAATTACTCTGTGAAGATGTAGGAGTGGGATAATTAGTAGTCCTTGATATCGTTACTATACTCGTATCAGCAAAAGCACCGTTTGTAACAATAAGCCATGCTATATCATCAGAAGACTTATTAGTAGAAACAGCATTTGTAGGTACATAGTTAGTGCCATCGCCAGAAGGAGCAACAGCAACAATAGTGACTCTATTAGTCATACCTTGAATAATGTTAGTAGCGGTAATATTCGTAACATCTCTAAGTCCTGAGAAAGAGCACCCCCAAACTTTAGCAGTAGCATTAGTAGGATTAATAGCCACTATAGGAATATATATAACACCTCCCTCACCTAGAGGATTAGAAGCACTAAAGTCAATTTCAATACTACCAGCCGTAGCAGACGGCTGAACTATATTACTTGAACTAACAATAGCACTGCTATTGAGAACAGAAATATTACTCCAAACAACATCAACATTTGAATATCCAGTAGGCACAGAAATTGTTATTTTATCAATAGCATCACCTGAATTCGTTGGATTCCTAAAAACAAACAAGTAAGTAGCGGTGGCATTAGTGTTTGTACTCCCACCAATAACATCAATACCATACGCTGGTGAATTACTAATAAAGAGGTGAGGTAGCAGGTAAATAGTCCTATCATAAGCACCAGAAACAGAACCAACTGTCACACCATCACCAACAGTTAAATTGAGTGTATCAACTGCAGGTGTAGGTTTATTAATAACATTCGTGATAGAATAGAAGTAGTTATTGTTAACAGCACCAGCAGCACTTATATCATTACTCACACGCCACAAACCTGAAACTTGATATACCCTAAAAGAAGCAGCGACAACACCAGCACCATTTGCTTGTATTGCTGTAACACCAGACGAAGAAAGATTATAACCTGATGGGAACTCAATGTAAGGATCACTATTGGCAGCCCAGGCAGTAGTTCTCCACAAATTAACCATATAGACATTATTTGAGCTACCGGCCGTATTCCACCCAATTGTTTTAGATGTGATATCATAGTACGGGAAAATATCCATGTACCACCCTGCAGCAGGTGCAGCTATAACAGTAGCAACTTGAGCATTACTTATTCCGGGCCAGTCCAAAACCTTAACAAACTGACCACTACTAGCACCCTTAGCCCAAAGTTCCCAAGGATAATTACCCGCAGCAGCAGGAAGCGTAAGCAAAGAAACAGAAATAGAAACAAAACTTCCAGGTGCTATAGATAAGTTAGTTATACTTATGTTTTTCTGAATGTTAGCAGCAATCGCACCAGGCGTTATGCTTGCCAACTGTGTACCCAAAATAATGTTAGAAACAACTATAGTAGTACCGGCAACAGTAGCATAAGCAGGAGGTATTTTAAGAAGTATTTCATTTATAGTTTCCCCTGAATCTATAGGGTTGTAGAGGATGTACTCGTAAGTCGTATTAGCTATACTAACTTGCTTTATACCGCTAGCCGCAGCATTATTACCTCTAGACAAAACCACTTTACCATAAGGAATATTCCTAAAGCCTGTTGAGGAAACAATATTCAATGTTATTGATTTACTGGGGTATACACCTGCACTTACAGGATTACCACTGATACCATAAGCAGTAACATACCAAGTATAACTACCAACCGAGGAAGGATTATTAGCATTTAAAAATACATAAGCTCTAGAACCTGGCTTAAGGTAAGAAGAAAAGTTAACAACAACAGGACCACTAACATCAGAAACAGAGCCACTCCCTTCACCTAAAACATTTAAAGAACCACTAGAAACAGAGAAACCCGAAGGTATAGATATCTCAATCTTTGATATAGGCTCACCTGAATTAGAAGGGTTTTCAACAGCAACCAAAATAGCACCACTAGAATTCACAACATCGCTACCACCAATCCTTTCAACATAGGCAAGAGGTGAAACACTAAAAGAGAATGCAAAAGACGAAATAATCAAAATAGAAACAATTGAAATTACCCAACTCCTCATAAAACACCTCCTAGGGAATGTCGGAACTTCCAACACTTAACTAAAGTATAAAAAAATCCTACATCACTTTCAAGAGTTTTGAAAAGTTGAAAAATTCACAGGGAGCCTAAGGCTCCTTTTTATTGATGAGTGCTTTAAAGCACATTACTTTAAGCAATCCCACCCACCCTAATCTTTCAAAGAGAAGTTTCACCTCTCTTTACTCTCTAGTAATTAGATAGGAGGTTCTATGAAGCACTAAGTGCTATGAAGCACCCATCCTATTTGTTGTAGAGAGGTTTTCACCTCTCTACGCTCTCCAGAGTATAACAAGAGGCTATTGTCTACCTTATCCTAATAAAGGAGCGTCATTAAGCATTAAGTACTTTAAGCACTCAATTAGAAAGGTACTATTAAGCACCCACCCTACTTACTTGAAAAGAGACTTCGTTTCTCTTCACTCTCTAGAATATTCAAATAAGAAGGTGCTATGAAGCAACCACTTTATTGACGAATAGAGGCGATAGTCTGTTTAGCAAGCTTGTAAAATTTATCGATAATTGATTATATTAATTGTGTGAGTATCGAAACAGAAGAATTAAAGAAAAAAATATTAGAACTCGTGAGAGAAGATGAAGACTTCGCAATGGAACTCAACAGAGCCATCCTCAGACTATACTCCGA
>Ga0078972_1005373_pt1 | contig 32624 bp, 28 predicted proteins | sample YelNatPaOPGAMG01_FD_67568 | JGI IMG/M metagenome (GOLD analysis project Ga0078972, IMG submission 67568) | Hot spring thermophilic microbial communities from Obsidian Pool, Yellowstone National Park, USA - OP-RAMG-01 (SPADES assembly) (version 2) | ecosystem: Environmental > Aquatic > Thermal... | reverse complement strand
ATAAGAAAAAGAGACAGTATGACACTTTTGTGGTTTAGGCGTGACTTGAGAGATAGTAACCACCCTCTTCTATCGATAGAAGGCAAGGTTATGCCAATTTTTATCTTTGATACAATAATTTTAAGTAAACTAGCTAAAAACGATAAGCGTGTTCCGTTAATTTTTGCATTAATACAAAGACTTAAAATACGCCTGCGCTCCAAAGGGCTTGATTTGGCGGTTTTTTACGGCAACCCTATAGACATAATACGGTATCTGAAAAAAATAGGCTTTAATAAAGTTATTGCCGCCGGAGACTATGACAGTTATGCCAAAGATAGGGATAATGCTATTGGCAAAATTATTGATTTTCACTATATTCATGATACATATCTATTTCGCCCGGATGAGATACTCAAAGACGACGGTTCTTACTATCATGTTTTTACGCCGTACTACAATAAAGTAAAGAAAGTTTTCACTCAAGAACATATCCTAAAACTTCCCAATGCCACACAAATACTAGCCAAATGGGATTATGATGGATTTTATAAGATCAACGAAGAGAGAGCGATTAAATACGAATTCAAATTGGAAGTTATAGGTTTTAATAAAATAACATTAGCGAATAATCTTCTAATGGAACCTGACGAACTTTTGTCTATTTTTAAACCAAAAATTTGCTCATATGCTAAGCAACGAGATTATTTGGACCGCAAAGCCACAAGCTCACTCTCAATAGCCTTGCGTTTTGGAACTATAGGCATTCGTGAGGTAGCTAGAAAACTTGTAAGCTGGGAAGAAGACGGTCTTGATACCGAGCCTTTTTTTCGTCAACTTATCTGGCGTGAATTTTATGCTTCACTGCTTAATGCATACCAGAAACTAGAAACCGAAAACTACAAAACAATAATCACACCTGAGTATGATCTGGAGCGATTTGAAAGCTTTTGTACGGCAAAAACAGGTGTTCCTATCGTAGATGCCGCCATAACAGAGTTAGTTACGACTGGACGGATGCATAATAGAGCTAGAATGATAGTAGCATCATTTTTCGTCAAAGATCTTTTGTTGCCGTGGCAATGGGGAGAAGCTTTTTTTGCCAAACACCTTCTAGACTATGACGCGGCGAGCAATATTCTCTCATGGCAATGGTCTGCCGGAACAGGAATTGATCCACAACCTTTTTTTCGTATTTTTAATCCATACATACAAACATCAAAATTTGATCCAAATGGAATATACATTAAAAAATATCTACCATTTTTGGAAAAAATTGACCCAAAAATCTTTACAAATGAGTTGGCTCTTCATACTGTCTCACTCCCAGACTACCCTACTCCGATAGTAAAACACTCACTAGCCGTCGGCAAAGCCAAGGCTAGATTTAATTTACAGGGCAAACAAACTACAAACAGTACTGTTTAAGATTGGATTTTTCTATTTTTATAAGCCAAAACGATAGCTAAACCCACAACCGCAATCATCACCCATATAAACGTCGGTACGGGAATAGGGTCTCCGCTAGCATAGCTATGAAGCCCTGTCAAATAAAAATTCACTCCGAAATAAGTCATAATAATAGAGCTAAAAGCAATTACTGAAAGTACAGAAAAGGCATAGATACTTTTAAACACGGGGATAAATCTTGAATGTACAACAATCGTATATACTAGTATAGAAATAAGCGCCCAAGTTTCTTTTGGGTCCCACCCCCAATAACGTCCCCAGCTCTCATTTGCCCATACGCCCCCTAAAAAGTTTCCTATCGTCAACATCATTAATCCAATAATTAATGTCATCTCGTTTACGATGGCAAGTTCTTTTAGTGTTTCGTCTAAATGCGCCCTACTCTCGTCTTTGAATACAAATATTATAAGGCTCACAAATCCGATAAGACCTCCAAGCGCTAAGAAACCATAACTTGCCGTAATCATAGAAACATGTATGGTAAGCCAATACGATTTAAGCACCGGAACTATATTTGTAATCTGCGGATCCATCCAGCTTAGATGCGCCACAAACAATACGATGGCAGACAAAATAGCCGTAAGAGCAAACGAAATAGGTGATTTTTTTGAGAAAATAAATCCTGCTAAAATCGTAGCCCAAGCTATATAAGTCATCGATTCAAACCCGTCAGACCAAGGAGCATGCCCTGAGATATACCATCTTAGAGCCAAATTTACGGTATGCGCCAAAAACCCAAGCCCCAAAATAACACGCAAAAGATTTGTTATGCCTCTTAAATCTTTTCTTAGCTTTGCTATTTTTGCAATTTCGACGCCTAGCAAAACAAAGCCTACTAAAATATAAACATAAATCAAATTTTTGAAAATATCTGCTTTATTATAAAAAATCTCGGCAGATATTCTACTCTCGCTAGGGTAGACTTTCGCGCCGACTTTTTGCTGATATTCAGATATAAAATCAGCCATCTTATTTGCCTCAGCACACGCCTCAGCACTTTTTGTATTTTCTAGCTTAGAAAAATAACCGCTTATCATCGCCTTGATATTAGAGCCTACTTCAGGCTGAAAACCCATTATTGCGCTCGCAGGGTCATACCATGTATTATTACCGTCATTTGGCTTTGGAAAAATTCGCAACAATTGACCGGTAAATACCATATAACTAACGTTTACTCTTTCGTCAACTTTTAGAATATCCTTATCCAGCACTCCACGCTCACTAGGTTTCTTTTTATTAATTTCATCTACGGCTAGCGCTAGTTTATAACTAACGTCTTGACCGTTTGTATCAAATATATCATTGAAAGAAGCTCTATCCTCACCATCCGGCAACCCTAGCATTTTTTTCAATTCAGGATGAGTTATTTTTATCATTTTTACGTATTGCCAATTTTTAGGTTGTATAAGCATTGACAATAAAGCTTGATTAGCATCCATTCCCATTATGCTACTTTTGCCGTAAACTTTATTCATAATTTCAATAGCAAGCGTATTTATAGGCTTTATCCTGCCCTGCATATCTTGCACCATCAGTCTACCGAACCTATCGGAAACACTTTTATCTATAGGTATAAAAGAGTCCGCAATCTGTGTAGCCATATCTTTTGTAACATTTTGCTCGGCTTTTAAGGTACTATTTCCAAAGAACAAAGTAATAGCTACGGCTACAATAGCCATTTTTGAGCCGTTTAACATTTGATTCAACTGCGCGAATCTTCCAGTTGTATTAAAAAATGACCAAATCATACCTAAGGCTAATAGTATATACCCGATATACGTAGGAATCTTACCAGGGTCGCTACTAACGGACAAAACCGTACCCTTTTCATCGCTATCATATGACGACTGAAATAGTCTATAACCTTTATAATCAAGAGTATGGTTCATGTAAATCTCATATTCAAAATCTTTTTTACCGTTTTCATACACTTCAACCAAACTCTTATATGAAGATGGGCTCATGGAACCTGGATAGCGCTCAAGCGTAAACTTATTGAGCTTTGTAGAAAATGGAAGCTCCACCGTCTTGGATCCATAAGAAATCTCAAACTCCTTACCTCCCAGCGCTATTTTTGTGCCGTCATCCAAGACTCCGGCTTGACCGTTAACTACGGCTTCAGCTTTAAGTCCCGCTGTTGATAGTTCAAATGTCAACATATCATCAGAACTTTGCATTTTTTTACTTTTCTTTTGTTGTTTTATTACAACTTGACCACTAGCTATAAGGGCTCTCGGCACAAACGATATATTTTCGATTGAATATAGCTTCCCCTTTGTAAATTCATATACATCATTGTTTGTAAGATTTTCTTCTAATCTAGTCGCCATTTCAAGTGTTTTTATATTTTCGCTAGCGATCATATAAAATTTACCGTCTTTTGATACAAACTTAACTATTTTTTTACCTGTCGCATTTACGTCGCAGTTTAAAGCAAAAATCGTGTCATTGTATTCAAATGTTTCTCCACTCGCTAATAGTTTTTGCATCGGGTCTCCTGCTTCATCGGAGACTACTAGGGATATAATTGCTTTGCCATTTGGAATTTGCTCTACAGTTTTTATTGCATTTGGTATATAGCTTGTCATATTTAGTAGATATTTATTTCCATCCGCTTCAAAACTTGCAGAAAATTTTTCATTTCCTATAGCCGAAAGAAGTATCGGTTTTTCAAAAAATATTTTGCCCTTATCTCCTGGGACCTTAACTGTAATATATGCTTCACTAGATAGCATTTTATTTTCTACCTCTCCCTCCCTAACATGAAGAATACCCTCATAACCGGCATATCTAGTTAAAGCAGAACCAATTAAAATAAATATAAACGCGATATGCAGTATAAAAATTGGTGTTTTCGGTCTTAGATATATTTTATACTTAATCATCATTGTGGCAACCATCACGCCAAGAAGCGCTTGTATTGCCTCAAACCAGTGCGCATTGTACACAAGAGCTCTAGCCGTTTGTGTACCGTAATCATTTTCTATAAACGTTGCCGTCGCACAAGAGAGCGCAAAAATTGCCAGCAAGAATGCGGCCAACTTCATCGACGTTAGAATTTTTATTATATTTTGCATTTTTATCTTCCTATCTATCTAATTCTTTTATTAGCTCATCGCTAAACTCTATTTTTGATATATCTATACATCCCATTGCCTCACTGTAGGCATCATCAACAAAAGACTGCGCATAGCCGGTATCAGTCTCATGCACAATAATGCTATACAGCTTAACGCCCTGTTCACCGTTTTTAAAAATAATATCCTTCAACAGGTTATCTATTACCACAAAAAATACCCTACTAAACTGTTCTGCCGACGGGCTAACCGGCAAAACCACCCATCTTTTACTAAATTTTTTTGCAAACTCTATGTATTCAATATCATCTTTATCCCAAAGTGTAATAGCATGGTCAAAAGCATCTATTATCTTAAAAATAGAGTTTTTAATAAGTCCAAAATCAAAAACCATCTGACCGTTATCTAGATGATTCGAACTTAGCATTACTTCAACCTTGTAGCTATGCCCATGAATAGAAAACTTGCATCTTTCCGTAGAACAATTTCTAACTATATGGGCATTTTCAAACTTAAATAGCTTACGTATAATCATATCATCCGCCCGTCATATAGAATGCGCGTGAAGAAACCTCGACCTCGCCGGCGTTATTCCAACGGTTTTTCTCAGGTTTATTCTGCACGACTTCATGAAAAATCTTAATCGCATCGGATATATTGCCTGATTTTATGGCTTTTTTTATATTTACGGCTTCATCAAAATAAAGACACGGAATCAAATTGCCGTCAGCCGTCAATCTAAGTCTGTTACAAGAGCTACAGAAATCATCTTTGTGAGGTTCTATTATCCCAAACATATAATTATCGTCTGTTATATATAGTCTTGCAGGTGATGCAAACTCTTTTTCTACTTCTTTAAAGCCGTACTTGCTAGATAAAATTTCCTTTACTTCCTCGCCCCTAAGCCCTCTAATACCGTCTGCAAATTTGTTCTCCATAAACTCTATAAAACGAAGCATTACGCCTCTACTCTTGCAATATTCAAATATTTCAGCAAGCTCTATATCGTTTATATTTTTTATAGGCACACAATTTAGTTTTACCCTCATTCCTGCTTTTATACTAGCGTCTATTCCGGCTAAAACATTCGGCAGAACATCTTTACCTCCGGCAATTTTTTTAGCCGTTTCCCGGTTTATAGAATCAAGCGATATATTTATTCTCTTCAGGCCTGCTTTTGCGTACCTATCGGCATACTCAGCCATAAGAAAACCGTTTGTAGTCAATGCTATATCTATTTCAGGACTATAATCGAAAAGCATTTTAATAAATCTATCCAAATCTTCTCGAAGCGTAGGTTCTCCGCCTGTAATTCTAATTTTTCTGATTCCCTCGTCAATTGCTACTTTTACAAATAAAAAAAGTTCGTCAAAGCTTAGCAACTCTTCATTCGGCACCCAACTAAAAGGCTTTTCTGGCATACAATATGTGCATCTAAAATTACATCTCTCCGTCACCGAAAGCCTGAGATAATCTATTTTTCTTCCGTATTGATCTATTAACATTTTTCTTACATTTATATTTATTTTTTTCAAGGCTAGTATAGTAGTTATTTCGGGCTTAAATTGTCCGATTTAACTTTGTCATCACATAGCCAATAACTCGGCTTTATTTCTTGGCTATATATTTTTCAAATAATTCAAATTTTACACAAATAACTTCTAAATACGATATACTTAGTACAAAAAAATGTTTAGATTCAAAAAAAACAAACTAGAATCAATTCACAAAATATAAAGCAAAAAAGGTTTTGCACCTTGAATAGAAACAGCCTATTGGAAATTTTGGAAATTAGAAACGCTCTTCCTATAGACATTACGAACAAATGGGTAATAGAAGGCTTTATAGAGGGGCTAGACGCTAGCAACATCGTATCAATTACAAACGAAGACGGTATTATAGAATATGTAAATGAGAAGTTTTGCCAAATCTCAAAATACACAAAAAAAGAACTCTTAGGTTCTCCACATAACATAGTAAGACACCCTGATATGCCAAAAGAGTTTTTCGCCGAAATGTGGAAAACTATAAAAAACGGTAGAGTATGGCAAGGCGTACTTAAGAATAAAGCAAAAGACGGTAGCACATACATAGTAAACACGACTATAGTTCCGATAATTGACGACAACGGTAAAAACAAACATTACGTCAGTATCAGACATGACATTACGGATATAGTTGTGGAAGAAAAGGCGGTACAAAAACAGATAATCGACGATCTTACCGGACTTTACAATAGAGTGAAACTGCTAGACGATATTGATAAAATTAGCTTTCCCGCAATCTCTATTATAAATATTGACGGTTTTAGCGAAATAAATGATTTTTACGGTCTTCATATAGGCGACGATTTATTAATATCCATATCAAGAAAACTAAAACAATTTTACCTAGAACCGAATCATACGCTATATAGACTCAGAGGAGATGAATTTGCGGTTTTGACGACAAGTTCCGATCAAGTACCAGAGCATCTAAAAATTCTTGATGAACTATTATTAAACATAAGAAAAGAACCGTTCGACTGCAACGGACATAGGATATTTGTTAGCGCAACAAGCGGTAGCGCATTCGAAAGCGATACTGTTTTGGGTAAGGCAAATATAGCGCTAAAGCATGCTAGAACAAAGAAGAAACCACACCAAATATATGATGCCAGTATGAATTTAGAGGTTAAAACAGGTGAGAATCTTGAATGGGCTCATAAAATAAGAGACGCAATTAATGCCGGTAGAATAGTGTCATATTACCAACCGATATTCAATATGGAAACAAACGAAATAGAAAAATACGAAGCCCTTGTCAGACTTGTAGATTCTCAAGGTGCAATAATTTCACCGTGGCAATTTCTTGATATTGCAAAAAAAACTAGACAATACGCGCAAATAACCAAGGTTATGCTAAAACATGCCGTAGAAATGGCTACAAAAACAGGGTATGAAATATCTGTTAATCTGTCTGTTGAGGATTTAGAAAGCGACGATATTTTAATGGAGATAGATAAATTACTAAACGGCAAAGAGATAGGAAATAAGATAGTTTTTGAGCTTACCGAGACAGAGGAAGTCAAGAACTACAAAGCCGTTTCAGATTTTATAAACAATGTCAAGCGACGATACGGCTCAAAGATTGCAATAGACGATTTTGGTTCCGGGTACTCAAACTTTGAACATTTACTGGAACTTGATTTTGATTATCTAAAAATTGACGGTTCTATTATCCAAAAGCTAGAAGACGGAAAGCACTCCAATATATTAGTAGAAGCAATCAAAGCATTTACGGACAAGCTAGAAATAAAAACTATAGCTGAATTTGTAAGTACCGAAGAAATTTTTAAAATTATTGGACTAAAGGGCATCAACTATGCCCAAGGTCATTTTATAGGCAAACCGGAGAGTGATCTAATCTAGTAAATTTAGCACTCTTAAATATAATCTGCCAATTTTTTAGTTATCTTTACTTGACTATTGTCAACTTTGTTGCTAAAATTACGATTCCAAAAAACTAAAAAATACGCCGACCATAGCCGGTGTGCTTTAGGAGCCTTTGGCGATTCACTCGTCAAAGGTGATATTAAAAATAATAAGAAGGAGAAAACGATGGCAAAACATCAATTTCAAACGGAGATAAATCAACTTTTACATCTTATGATTCACTCGCTTTATTCCGATAGAGATATATTCTTGAGAGAGTTAATATCAAACGCATCGGATGCAATGGATAAACTCCAGTACTTAACGGTAACCGACGAAAACTATAAAAGTCTAGTTTTTAATCCAAAAATAGAAATCGATTACAACAAAGAGGCAAAAACTATTACTATAAGCGACAGCGGAATCGGTATGGACGAGGCTGATCTAGTAGAACATCTAGGAACAATCGCAAAAAGCGGCACAAAGTCATTTATAGAAAAACTATCAGGCGACGCCAAAAAAGATAGCAACCTTATCGGACAATTCGGCGTAGGTTTTTATGCTTCATTCATGGTTGCAAACAAAGTAGAGGTTCTAAGCAAAAAAGCCGCTACGGATAAAGCTTATCTATGGACTAGCGAAGGCGACGGAAGCTATGAAATAGTTGAGAGCGAAAAAGAAAACTACGGAACATCAATCACTCTACACTTAAAAGATGACGCAGAAGAGTTTACAAGCCAATACAAGCTTGAGAGTATAATCAAAAAATACTCTGACCATATCGCTTTTCCAATCATGATGGAAAAAGAGAAATACGAAGACAAAGAGACAAAAACAGTAGTCGAACAGATCAATAAAGCAAATGCGCTTTGGAGAAGATCAAAATCTGAAATTACGGATAAAGAATATAAAGAGTTTTATTCTGCAATTTCTCATGACAACGATGAACCTTTTATGCATTTTCACACAAAAGCAGAGGGTGCGCAAGAGTATATCACGCTATTTTATATACCAAAAAAAGCTCCGATGGATATGTACAGAGTAGATTATACTCCAGGGGTTAAACTGTATGTTAAGAGAGTCTTTATTACCGATAACGACAAAGAGCTCTTGCCTCAGTATTTGAGATTTGTCAAAGGTATCATTGACGCAGAAGACCTACCTCTAAATGTAAGTCGTGAAATCTTGCAACAAAACAAACTACTTGCAAATATCAAAAATGCTTCGGCAAAAAAAATACTAAGCGAGCTTGGCAAATTAGCAAAAGCAGATAAAGTAAAATATGAAGAGTTTTACAAAGAGTTCGGTAGAGCTTTGAAAGAGGGATTATACTCCGACTGGTCAAACAGAGATGCTTTGATGGATTTAATGAGATTTAAAAGTACAAAAAGTGAAGAATCGGTTAGCTTCGAAGATTATGTATCAAACATGATAAGCGAACAAAAAAATATCTACTATATCCAAGGTCAAAATGCAAGTCTACTAAAAAATTCTCCACTATTAGAGAGCTTCAAGGCAAAAAATATTGAAGTATTAATTTTAGATGAAGATATAGATGAAATCATTATGCCTACTGTTACAAAATATAAAGATTTTGATATTAAATCGGTTGTTGAAGGCATCAAAGACGACATCGTAAAACCAACCGAAGATAAAGAAAGCGAAACAAGACTAGCTCCGCTGGTAGAAAAACTCCAAATCGCTCTTGGCGAAGAGGTCAAAAATGTGAAAGTATCAACTAGGCTAAACGATTCTCCTGTTTGCGTTGTTTTTGAAGACGGAGAGATGAATCCACAAATGATTCAAATGTTAAAAGCAATGGGGCAAGCGGTTCCAGACAGCAAACCGACACTTGAAATCAATCCAAAACATCCGATTGTAGCAAAACTAGATACTACTACAGACGATACTCTTTTGGCTGACGTGGCGGAAGTTTTACTAGCACAAGGCAAACTTTTAGCAGGTATGGAAATTAAAAATGCCGATGTATTTAGCAAAAAGCTAAACGACCTTCTAGTAAGAGTATTATAAATTGCAAAACAAGCCGTACGGGTTATCTCCCGCTTCACTGTCGGATTATGAAAGCGCAGTAGTTAGCAGTCTTGGGATTGATGACGAAACGCTACGAATGCTTCTTGATACTTTTTTTACAAGTATCAAGACGGATATGCAAGCCCTAAAAGCTTTTGTATTCTCATGTGATTATAGAAACACGAAATCAAAAGCACACGAAATCAAAGGTGCGGCAGGAAGCATGAGATTTGACTCGTTGGCTGGTTTATTGCAAGAATTAGAACATAGCGCAGTTAGAGCAGATAAAGACTCTACGATACGAACATTCCATGAAATAGAAGACGAGCTAGACAGAGTTACAATAATCTGTCTAGCAAAGAGCATATTCTCTTAAACCGACACTACATCAATAATTCATCAATGAAGTCAAATTTATTTGCGCTCATTATATGAAATCTAGGGTTGATTTTAGCCAAACCGCTCATTAGCTCTTTTGTCATTCCGACACCTACCCTCTTCTCTTCATCTACGCCTATTTTTGATGCAGAAAAAAGCCTATCTATCATAAATTGCGGTACTTGAATCCCGGGAACATGAGCATGCAGAAATTGAGCCGTTTTAAGCGTGATTATAGGGAAGATTCCAAAAATTAGCTTCGCATTAGCCCTCTCGTCGCTAAACCCTGCCCTAACATCATCAAAAATCTCAAGTAATTTTCTAGCGCCGTCAATATCAAATACCGGCTGTGAAATTATTCCGGTACATCCAGCTTCTAGTTTTTTTTGTAGCTTTTTTTGTATATTTGAAAAGTTTTTGGCGTATGAGTTAGTTACACAAAATGGATAGATTTGTTTTGGCGTATGTTTTAGAGGTTTACCTGCAAAATCAACGCCCGCATTTAAAAACTTTATCGCCCTGACCAACTCGACGCTATTCCCCTCAAAAACACCCTTGACGTTTGGCTGATCTGAAATATTAGCTGGGTCTCCGGTAAGCGCAAGGACCATTCTGACGCCAAAATCGTTTAACCCCAGAAGATCCGATTGCAAAGCAAGCTTGTTTTTATCTCTCATGCTCATAGTGCAGATGACTGGCTTTCCAAGCTCTGAAGCTATCTTAACGGAAGCAAGCGTTGATGAATATTTCAGCTTTGCTAGCGGATTATCCGTCACGATAAAACCATCTATTTCGTCTAGCTTTTTAATTTTTTTGACACTATCCAAAACCTCACTCAAGTTTGTACTTTTAGGCGGCGTAATCTCCAAAGTAATCAAGCTTTTTTCTAGTTTTTTTATTAGTTGTTCTACCATCTATCAACCTATTTTTTCGGCTATTTTACCGATAAACTGCTATTATTTTGCCTTTAAAACAAGGATACAATTTGAAACTATGCGTATTTGATTTTGACTCGACACTAATGGACGGAGAAACTATAGACGTATTGGCTAAACTAGCCGGATGCGAAGCTGAAGTCTCAAAAATAACAGAGAGCGCCATGAGAGGCGAAATAGATTTTTTTGAAGCATTAACAAAAAGAGTGGCCATGCTAAAAGGCGTAGATGAGCAAAAAGCGATTAATACATGTGCTAATCTACCGTTTATAAACGGAGCCGTTGAAATCATCTCAGCGCTAAAAGCCAAAAACTACAAAGTCATAGTTTTCTCGGGCGGTTTTTCCATAGGGACTTCACCGGCTAGAGAGAAGCTCGGTTTTGATATGGATTTTTCAAATATTTTGCATACAAAAGACGGTAAACTAACCGGACTTGTAGGCGGCGAAATGATGTATTCAAATTCAAAAGGCGTGATGATACAAAAAATGCAAAAACTACTAAATATTCCATATGAAAACACTATAGCCGTTGGCGACGGCGCAAATGACGCTTCGATGTTTCCGTTTGCCGCCAAGAAAATAGCATTTTGCGCAAAACCAAAGCTCAAAGAACAGGCAAATATCATAATAGACAACAAAAATCTTAGAGAAATCGAGGCTTATATTTAGCTTCAACTCTCATAAGAATATTTTATAACTTAAAGCAAATCGTTTAAGTTGTTATTTAGATTAGATTAGAAACAATTGTGAAATATTCATATTAGGATTAGTAGTGAGTCAAAATGTCAAATTACTAAAATTCAAACTGCTCGGCGCTTTTATTTTTTTCTCTTTCATACCTATGCTTTTTATTGCAATACATAGCTACAACAATATCAAAAACGAGATAACCTCATCGACACTTTTACACTTGGAGGCAATTGCCAAAATAAAATCATTACAAATTGAAAGATTTTATGCAAGAGTCAACGGCTCTATAAATAGCGTACAAAACTCTCCGTATATCAAAAATATTCTATCCAACCGCCTAAATGATAACTCCGTAGTCTTTAATGAAGCCAAAAATACCCTAGAACAACATCTGCACCAATATATTTCAAAAAACAATATCGATGAGATATACATACTAAAACCTGACGGTAAATTAGTAGTCGGTTCCAATAAAACAGAGGATGACAAGGTCGCGCTATTTAACAAAGTTGCTATCGAAAAAGGTAAAAAGAAAATATATTTCTCGGACCTATATAGAGGTCATGAACAAAATAAAAGCTATTTGTTCACAGTATCGGCTCCAATAACGGATAACAATAACACGCTTGTAGGTATTGTTATCGCCGAGTTTGTGGCGGACGATTTTTTTAATCAGATACAAGACTATTCAGGACTCGGACAAAGCGGAGAAACGCTTCTCGGTAAAAAAATAAATAATAAAATTATGTTTTTAAACCCCTTGCGACATGACTCTGATGCCGCAATGCATAGAAGCGCCGAAATAGGCGGACGGCTAGCTATACCTGTTTTGTCGGCTGCGAGCGGGCAAACAGGAAGTGGAATATCTACCGACTACCGCGGAGTAGAAGTCTTAGCGGCATGGAGATATATACCTACAACAGGCTGGGGTATGGTTGCCAAGATAGATACAAGCGAAGCTTTAGAACCCTTGGAGGTAATCAGAAATAGTATCGCCGTAACTTCGCTATTGCTACTTATTTTTGCGCTTATTTTTTCATTGCAAATAGCGACAAAACTTGTACAGCCAGTAGAACGGCTAGAAAGAACTGCACACTTGGATACCTTGACCGGCATACCCAATAGAAAACTATTTATAGGACTACTAGAACAAGCACTATCCAAAGCTAGACTAAATGGTATGACCGTCGCAGTTATGTTTTTGGATCTTGACGGTTTCAAAAATGTAAACGATGCATATGGGCACGAGATCGGGGATTTGTTGTTAAAAAAAGTGGCTCTTAGACTAAGCAAATGCATACGTCAAAGCGATACCGTAGCAAGATTTGGCGGCGACGAGTTTGTCATACTGCTGTGCGGTGTCAAAGGAAAAGATAATATTGCCAGAATAGCGAACACTATAGTTGAAACGCTTTGCAGGGAGTTTTCAATCAACGATACGGCTATAAACATCGGAGTAAGCATCGGCATTAGTGTTTTTGGGCAAAATGCCGATAGCGCCGACGAGATGCTAAAATGTGCGGATGGGGCTATGTACGAGGTCAAAAAAACTGGTAAAAATAATTTTAAATTTGCAAATACACCTTGTAATGAGTAGTTAAATAGCTAATGCCATTGCGAACAAAGTGAAGCATAATAAGGTCATTGCGAGGAGGAACGACGAAGCAATCCATAATGTCTATAAAATACAGTGGACTGCCGCGGCTACGCCTCGCAGTGACAAACGAAACATCGTCTCAATCCCCTAAAGTCGGGTCTTACTGTTCAAATAGAGGAGTAAAAAATATGCTAACAATAAGTAGAGAGTCTCAATCCCCTAAAGTCGGGTCTTACTGTTCAAATTTATACTGCAACTCAAATTAAGCATGTTTTTAGTTGCGCTGTCTCAATCCCCTAAAGTCGGGTCTTACTGTTCAAATTCTGCTCTACACAAGGCAAGCGATGCAATATTTCAGTCTCAATCCCCTAAAGTCGGGTCTTACTGTTCAAATTATATTGCAATTGTCTGATTCAGACTTTTACAAAACAATGCAATGTCTCAATCCCCTAAAGTCGGGTCTTACTGTTCAAATGTGGTCTTGATGTGACTTACTACAAAGAAAATGACGTCTCAATCCCCTAAAGTCGGGTCTTACTGTTCAAATTCCTAGAGGTTAGTATGGGTCAGTATGGTCCGTACTTGTCTCAATCCCCTAAAGTCGGGTCTTACTGTTCAAATAACTGATTATAAGGCAGGCATGAAAAAGGTGGTAGTTCAGTCTCAATCCCCTAAAGTCGGGTCTTACTGTTCAAATCAAACCCAAGTTCAACTCAAACTCTTAAAGGATCAAGTCTCAATCCCCTAAAGTCGGGTCTTACTGTTCAAATGGTAGAAGATGAAAAAAAACGGAAACAGACTAGGTCTCAATCCCCTAAAGTCGGGTCTTACTGTTCAAATGCTAAGGAGGGGGTAGAAGATGAGAAACAAAAACAGTGTCTCAATCCCCTAAAGTCGGGTCTTACTGTTCAAATGAAAGTCTGCTGAGATTGCTAATCAGTACATCACAGTCTCAATCCCCTAAAGTCGGGTCTTACTGTTCAAATGGGTAAAAGATGAGAAAGGGAAACAGTCTGATAAGTCTCAATCCCCTAAAGTCGGGTCTTACTGTTCAAATGAGTATCAATGATTGCAAACTCTGCACAAGAGTATAGTCTCAATCCCCTAAAGTCGGGTCTTACTGTTCAAATGCTAAGGAGGGGGTAGAAGATGAGAAACGGATTAATAGTCTCAATCCCCTAAAGTCGGGTCTTACTGTTCAAATAGCCATAACAACGAGTTGTAAAAGATATTTTGAAATTTTCAAACTTGTTACAAAGGCTTGTATAGATGCTAGTGTAGCAAAAAGTTCGTAAATTACACTATTTGAAAACTCCAAATGCTTAAGTTGAAATGCAAACAAAGCTTCAAGCCCTTTAATTATAGATGTTTGTACAATAAGAAAAATTCGTAAAATAGTTTTTGAATTTTGCAAAAAGCTTGATTTACGAACTTTTGAGTTTTTGAGTACATCGTGAAGCATTTGTTTATCGGCTTTCAAAAATATGCAAAAATAAAAAGTTCGTAAATGATTTGTATATTTGAGAGTTTCTGTGTATTTACGAACTTTTTTTGGAATAGCAAAAATAGAGTTAGTCGTATTTATCGGTATTTGTTTTTTTTGAAAAGTTCGTAAATCAAAATGTATGTGGATTGCCACGGCTACGCCTCGCAATGACGGACGGTGGATAGATCGCCGCAGTTGGTTATTTTGTCATTGCGAACGAAGTGAAGCAATCCATAATGTCTTGATATGCAGTGGATTGCCACGGCACTAGAGCTCACAAAATTACACTGTTTGGCGGCATAAAAGGCTCAACCCCACAGCCTAGCTCTCTTGATTTTAGCATACAGCTTTCGCAAATGTTGTAGATTCTGAGACTGTCTATTTTTGACTGAATTAGATTTAGTAGCTCATTTTCTAGTTTTTTGAGTTTAGTATCAGAGATGCTTAGTTCGAAAACTGAGTAATTTACTCTACTTCCATATCCAGATAGTTTATCTGATATTTTTGTACGGCGTTTGGTATTTGGAATGTCATAGCAGATAAGAACATGTCTATTCATTTTTGTAACCTATAATTGAATTATGATATGGATTGCTTCGTCGTTCCTCCTCGCAATGACAGACAAAGGATAGAGATTACCACGGCTACGCCTTGCAATGACGTTTTATAGCGCTATAGCATGTGCACTACCTCGCCATTCATTGTTAATGACTAGCGGTTAGTACTTACCTATAAATGAGTTATAACGATCTTCACCTCGAATGTGACGAGCCAGCAAATAGGCTTGAGATTCTATGATGGTATCCATACGATGTTCTTGCTTTTTCCACTTCGTATATCCGCCGAGTCTAGTCAGAAGATCTTCCAGTAGAACTTTTTTTGCATCATCGGTCAATCTACCATCCTTACCTATTTTGATAGAGTCACTTTTGGAAGCTAGGGCTATAACTGTCTTGTCTACTACAAACGCACGAAACTCTTCTACAAAATCAAAGACAAGCGTAGGTTTTCTGCCATCCATGGAGTGTAAAAATGAGATATGAAGGGCAAGCCCTGCTTTTACCAAGGCCTTTTGTGCCCTACCGTACAGTATTGCATAGCCATAGTTAAGTGCCGAGTTGACAGGATCCGAGGCTCCTTGCGTAATGCGACCACTAAACACTTCCTCGCCAAGATGAAGCTTCACAGCATCCCAGTACACAGCCGCCATCTCACCTTCAAAACCCATCAATGCAGATTGTCCTGATGTTTCGACTATTTTTAATCTTTTAAGGGAGCTTTCTATCTTATCAATGTGAGAATCGAATTTTTGATGATAGCGATGGAGATATTTTAGAAAATTGAGCTGGTTTTTTGCCTTACCTTCTATGAACTCTTTTGCTATATGTAGGTGTTCGTTTTTTTGGATAACTTCTAGCTGTTTTGCGGCATTAGCCGAAATTGAGGCATTAAATCCTATTAATTGCGCATAATATGTATTATCGTCAATAAAGTCTATCGCTATGGAATTTTTTGCACACATTTCGACGACAGAAGTACTTAACCCTGTACTCTTGGAAGCTATGACGATATTTGAAATTTGATTTACAGGGACTGTTTTTATGACTTTGCCGTTTTCTTTTAGCGTAAATTTAAACTTTGAAAGCCCTAAAAAGAGTCCTATTTTGCCGACATAGAGCGTAGAGCTTTTTGCAAATTGTTCAGCATATTCACGCTTCTTTTTTTCTAATGGAGCCATAGGCGCTTTGGCATTTTTTTCTAAAGATATTTTATCATACGCTTTAGCTATTGCAAGGTCATAAATTGCCTCTGATGTAGCCTTTGGATTGTTTGATAGCGCTTGAAGTTTTGCTAATTTTTCTTTGAAAATAGATTTTGTCGTGATTTCGCCTGAACTTTTTGCTTTTGAGATACGATTCGACAGCGCATCTACTAGAGCTGTTTGGATATAAGAAATTTGCGGGCTATCGTCTTTTACTATTTGAAGCAGATAACGCCTCGCAGATTCTATGAGTATATTTGTTGCGTAGATATATTTATCAAACGATAGTTTTGATTTTGCCAATTTATGGAGTTTTGAGATTTGCCTCTGAAGCGTTTCGTTGTCGATAGAAATATCTTTTCCCTTGAAACAAGCTCCCAAAAAAGTAAATCCGTCTCTCACGCTAATGATTCTTGTTTTTTCACTGTTTAGTCGCAGTTTTATAGTCGACAAAAACTCGTCAAGTACTTTTTTGTGCGCTTCTAACTCTTCTCTTGTCTTGGCAAGCACTACAAAATCATCAGCGTAGCGAACAAATGGAGCTTTTAGATTTTCGATAAATTTATCCATTTGATCTAAATATATATTTGACAAAAGCGGACTGAGAGAGTCGCCCTGATGAACGCCTATTTGATGATGTGAATAGCTTTGTTTTTCAAACAATCCATTTTGAATCAGAAGCGACACTAGCCTAGTAATTCGCCTATCTAAGATATGCTGGTCTAGGATTTTTAGAAGTGAATCATGGTCTATATTTTCAAAAAAGCTCTCCACATCACTCTTTAACACCTCCGTAAAACCTTGCACTATATAGTCTCTAGCTCTATGGATCGCTTTTATATGGCTTTTGTCTTTACGGTAGGCATACGATGCGTTTGAGAAACTCTTATCAAAATACGCAGACAAGGCATTTGAGAGAACGTTTTGAATTACCTTGTCTTTGACGCTTGAGATGGCAATGGGGCGAAAATCATCTTTACCTTCTTTTTGGAGCTGAACTCTCTTGAATGGTTCCGGAGCAAATGATCCACTTATTATTTCCGTGTGGAGTGTTTTGAGATTTGCATCTAGGTTTTTAGCAAACTCATCAGGCGTAACACCGTCTAATCCTGCGGTTTTAGAGTGAATACGAGAAAATGATAGCTTGAGATTTGAGATGGAAAATATTGATTCTAGTTGGTTGTTAAACATGTCTAACTCGTTATTAATGTTTGTTATGTATATACTACATCGCTCCTCTTCGCAATGACGGACAAGGGATAGATTGCCGCAGTTGGTTATTTTGTCATTGCGAACGGAGTGAAGCAATCCATAATGTCTTGATATGCAGTGGATTGCCACGGCTACGCCTCGCAATGACTAGAACATTCGAAGATTCGTCTATCAAAGAAGTGACTTGACTGCGGATTGTTTCGTCGTTCCTCCTCGCAATGACCACTAGTAAATGGTAGCTAAATTTTTGGGCTAAACTGTTTTTGGGAAAATTACTGAAAACAGATTTGGAAAATCTTGACGGTAGAATTCGCCAAAACATTTTAGAGGAAAATCAAATGAAAAAACCTAGAATAATGTGGGCGATGCGCCCGACAGTAAGATGTCACGGAACACCAAAGGGGTATAATAGAGCGGTGCAAAAACAAAAGTTAACGCAACAGGCTAGAAATGAGTGTTTTTGAGAAAATCTACAGCTATGATTGATGCTTTTGTGTACTCATTTTTATCGAAGTAGCTGTAAAAACTTGTTGCTATAGACATTATCTCGCCATATTCTTTTTCATTTACTTTTGCATAGTTTTTTAGCGCTTCCACCAACCGCGGTTGAGCTGATAAAAATCCAAAATCCTTTTTTGATAATGACAGCCACGACTCAGCTCTTATTGCTCTTAGCGCATTGTCGGAAAACATAGGAGCTTTGCTTTTTATAATTTTCCTGATATACGCCACAAAATAATTACAAGCTTGCACAGGCTGGTCTTTTGCTTTGGTGGCAATAACAATTTGTGCCAATTCTGTTATATCAGGTCCGGTAGGAGATTTTTTGGCAGTTATTTTTGGCGGAATAACTCTTAACACAGGATTGTCAATTTTGCTCTCATACGTAGGAATCCTAAATATCAAGGTGCCATTTTGGACACAAAAGACATCTTTGGTAATACATAAATCCTCAAAAGAGTCATAAAGCGCCGTAATAGAGCTTTTTGTATCCGTAATAGCCTTTGATGAGTTTGCATGTGCTAGATTATTGCGAAGCTCTGAGATATGTTCGTAAAGCTTTGTAAATTCCTTTTTATCCTCGCCGTATGCCGCCGTAATAGCTTTTGCTTCCATACTCGCTTGCAAAACAAGGTTTTTGTCCAATTGCAGTCTGTTCCCGTTTGGATTTAAGAAATTTTTCATATCGTTTTTTGGAACAAAAAAGCTAAGTACACCGCTGACGAGATGATAACCGTGAAAACCATGACTGTGAGTTTTGATAGCTCGAAATGCTTCGCTCATCACAGCTTTCAGATCAGTTCCGCCATTGCGAACAAAAGAGTGCGCGGCGTAATATCCACAAGTCTCCACGAGTAGCGTAATGGCATTTAGTAGATAGCCCCTATCCAACAAGATTTTGCCTAGTCTAAAGAGTCTTTGATACTCGTCCAACTCACCGAGTTTATCAATTGTACTCAAGTAAGATTTTATTTTTGTGAGTAAGCTTGACAATGAAGATATGCTTGTGTTGCGCTCTAAGACCTCGATTTGTTCTATAATGGTATGAGCCAATCGTTTGTCAAAAATCATCTGTATAGAGTTCGCCAATATGTGCTCACTAAAATCTTCCAGTGACTCAAGAAGTGGTTTGAATTTATCTGTTCGTAGAAGTGTAGAATTTACGGCGGTGTAATTCTTGTTGAAACTTGCAAGGCGGTATGAAACGGTTGCAATGTCTAGATATTCGGCTAGGTCGATGATTTTATACTCTTTGAATTGTTCTACCTCTTGAGCAAACAATATATGAGATATTTTGGTCGGTGTGATGATATTTTGTGAAATAAGAGCAATGGTTGCCATTATAGGCAGATGGCGAAAGCCATGAGAAACATCAAAGATAACTTCATCATAGCTTCCCATAGCCTCGTTTATAACCTTGAAAACACCATAAAAATCGTCATCATCGATAAAAACAGCGTTTTGAAGGCACATTCCATTCATATACTCTATTTCTTGCAATACTTTTGTTTGGACTATTTTCGCATCTTTTGTGGCTATCGGGATAATTTCGTACTCTTTGCTAAACGCCTCTATCAGTAGCGGCAAAGTGTTTGTGTATTTTTTGTCAGAACGATGTAATCTTACAAAATCAAGCTCAGTGCGATAAATAGCTCTTCCATCCGGCTTGATACTACAGAGCCACTCTTGTTTATCATCGGATTTGCGACAGCCTATCGTACCAAGTATCGTTATGACTGCTTTAGGCATTCTTTATACTCTCAATAATTTGAGGATACTTATCATCAAAAGCATCCAAGAAGCTGTCGTCTATCAGCTTGATTTTGCCAAGAAGTCTTTTTGGAAAAGTGTCTAGTCTGTAGAGCAGGTCTTCTTTTTGGAATGTAACTTTTTGCCTTGCAAAGTCAAGTATTTTTGTCCAGTCAATCTCCTCAAATGAAGCTATCATATAAATATCAAAAACATCTTTTGGCTCATCTCTACCGAGCACTGCTGTAATCTTGTTTGAGAGGATATTATCTATCGTGTCTACGATACAGCCGTTTTTTTGCGCAGGCAACCCGATACGCTTGACTCTATCGTTGACAAAGTCTATCTGGAGCGGCTGGTCATGCTCTGTGACAACAAAACGGACAAAATCTTTGCCATCGACAGTTTTTGAAAAGTCGAAATCAGACTCTCTAAGTGCATCAAAAATAGCGTTTATGGATTGACGAAAAAAATCAGAGTTGTTTGTGAAAAAGTCCAAATCATCTGAGTATCTCTTTTCATAATAAAATCTATTAAGGCAAGTACCGCCAGTAAGATAGAACTCATTCGTGATTTCAAAGATAGCTTTTAGGATTTTGTCTTGTGTCTGATATAGAGCTTGATAGTTTAGATCCGCCATGCTAACTCCTTTATCTCTACATCCTCACCAAGTATAAAATGCCTCAATATCTTCTGTTTTTTTTGTAGGTACTCTTTGTTGAAGCCACTTATTTGATACGATTGAAGCAATGCTTTTTTGTCCGCTTCAGCAAAGATATCGAGGTCATTTATGGCGTCAGTAGAGTGCTCCAAAATCTTGATGAAAAGAAATCTTTTTTCACTCTGGCTTCCCTCTTTAGCAGTGCGCAACAGCTCATCAAAACTGAAATCATAGTCCCAAAGACAACTCTTCTTTATCCTCTCTAAATCATACATCGTTTCACTCGTTTTTGGTTTATTGTATCAAAGTACCGCTTCTCTCAAAATCTCACCCTCATATCGCTCTTTGCAGTGGCTCTGCACCACGATATAGCCGATACGAGGGTCGTGTACTGCTATCCAACGGGCTGGGTGATAGTAGTGCACTAGCCTAGCAAAAAACCATATCGGTCCTCTGCCGCTAAGAATCACGCCTTGATCAAGCGGAACTTTCGGAAGCTCTATACTAAAGGCTTCTTTCGGAGTGGTTACACTGCCTGTTATCTCAAAAGTAATAAGCGTAGCGTGGTGAATTTCTAGTTGTGATATAGAAAAACTAATCATCCAAAGCCTTTGACAATGAAATTGATTTTTGCGTTCCAGCTTTTGGTTTGCCCAATTCATACTCACTATCGGTGTAGACAGCATTTACACCGTTTCTTTTTGCGCTATTGAACGCCGCTAGCGAAAATGGGGTCTTGCCGCCGGTCAAATCAATTACTATATTTTTCTTTTCGATACCTTTGCCAATCATCCATTCGATGATGTCATCAAACCCTTTTTCTATACGCTCGATGTCTAGTTCCCCATATAAATGAGGCTCGTCGCACTGAATTTTTAGATGAGTCGAATAATCTTTTAGGTTATTAGCCGAAAACTTTACAGCTTCTGAATTGCCAGTGATAATGCCTACAAACTCAGGTTTTACCTGGTCAATAATCATTTTTTGAAGTTCATTAGAGCTACCAAGACTTAGAATAAGACCATTGTACGCCTCTCCGTCGTAGCTAATATTTGTATTTTTAATACGGTGCCATGCATTTCTTGTTTTAAATTTTATTTGAGCCCAAAAATATGTCGCAACAGAACCGGCAATAGCTACTAAAATATAAAAAATAGAGCGGTTGAATAGCTCATATGCGGCGCCTGTCGGGTCATTTATCCATTGAAGAAATAGTGTTTCCAAATTGCTAATCCTTTATTGAAAGCTTTATTGGAATTGTTGGGGCATATCCTTGCTGAACGGTTTGCGGCAGAGTCTTTGATATGCTACCATCTCCACCCAATCCTAAACCAACAAACTCTTTTTGCTCTGACATAATGCACGCAAAACTATCCGCCATAAGCACAGGATTTTTCCACACATTACCGTATGTGATATTGCCTCCATGCTTGCCCCATCTAGTAAAAGGCTCATAAAAAGCTTGCGTAAAGCCTTGCCCTCCAATAACTGAGGGTGATAGCGTAATAATAGCATTGCTATCGGAGGCACCCCATTCATGCGCTTTTGCAGATAACACTTCAAACCTACCCCTGCCTATTGTTGCATCTTTGCCAAAACCGACTTTGCCTACCGCCCGCAGATAGGTCTCAACGCTTTTTATATTTGTTTTTTCCTCGTCAATCAAAACATAGATAGTGGCCGCAACATCTTCATTTGCGCCATAGTCAAGTCGGACGGATGCAAATGGGTCAAATCCTTCTCCTCCGGTTGTGCCACTTTGTCTATCTATCTTGACCCTCATCTGTATGCTTTCTTTTGGCGCAAAATCTTTTTTGTCTTTTGCGTACTCCAATAATGAAGCGTCAAACGCAAAGCCTTTTTTTGCCAGATTATCGATAGATAGCATGGTTTGCCGCTTTAGCTCTTTTCTTTTTGAGATATCAAACTCTCTATCGTCTATTAGCCTTCTCGGAATTGGAGGCAAAACAATAGAGTTATTGATTAAAATGTCGCTAACTATCAAAAATGGACTACCTTGCGTGTATCCGGCAAGTAGTCTATTTAACTCGTCTACGCCATCGTTATTAACTATTTGCCAACATATCTGTCCAAAAACAGTATCGCCTTTAGGTAGTGTCGCAAAGGCGCTTTTGATGCCAAGCTCAACTCTATATAGCGTCATTTTGCAAAAGGGTTTTGTGGCAGTGTGAGCGGTTTTGTTTCTCCGCTTTCAGTGATTTTGAGCCCCTCAAATATGACCTTGCCGTATCCCCTGGAGCCATGTCCGCCCAAATAGTCAAGCTCAAGCAGTTTCATACCTGATTTTAAAAGCTCTACCAGCTCCCTGTCACCATCTTTGAGGATTTTGACACTAAAACTAAAATCAAATACCACACCCTCAGGAACTCTTTCTATAGTCCTTAATGATTTATTTGCCGCAGTGCCTTGCAATCTATCTATTTTTGTTTCCATTTTGCTTTCAGATAAAGTGTATTCACTATTCTCAATCATAACATCACAAAAATCTTTTGATAGCATCGCATCGGCAAAAACACCTCTTGAGGGACCGATAGCTTTTGCTTTTTCAGTATCTTTTCCATACATAGGGTCGCCATTTCCGAAAAGCTTAGCTATTTTGTCTGCATTATTTCGTGCATTATCATCATTTTTGTAATTTGCTTTTACATCAGATGGCTTTCCGTTATTGTATTCCGATACTCCCAGTTTATGCTCAAGTAGCGTTCTAATCTTGCCTTTGAGGCTAGAACCCGGAATGTAGGGGTTTTGGTTGTTTGGATGTCTAATGACCGGCTTATCAATACCGCCAATTTGAATAGCCTGATCGCCGCCACCTATATGAAGGCCGCTAGCTAGTCTGATTTTACCCTCTATCGTTACTATATCCGTAAGTTTCATGTCTGCTCCTTATTTTGTTTTGTAAAAGCCCAGTACGGCTTCAAATAGCGTTTTAAAAATTTTCAATGTCTCAAAATCCGGTTTTGCTCTTAGCTGTGCCATACTCGCATCTATAAAGCTTTTGAAATTTGCGTCAATTTTGCTTTTTTCGTATGCCTGAAATACGGTAGACTCAAGCTTTAAAATATACGGCATAAGACGAGATAGCGTCTCTTCTCTATCCGCAATACTAGGCTGAAAGCGCACATCATCATAGTATCTAACCACCTGATCATAAAATTTTCTAAGCTGCGTGGAGCTATTTTTTTGCCCGTCTGCTTTTGCCAGAGTGTTTGCTATTTTTTGTGCATACGCACTAAATAGGTCATTATGCGGTCTTTTGCCGTCTTTTTCAAAAGAGCAAAGGCTTTTTATATCATTTGGTGTATCCACCGTTTGTGTTGCAAACTGTATATTGTGTGCTTGGGATTGGGATTGGGATTGGGCTTGAATTTGAGATTTGATGAGCTTGACATTTTTTGCCGCTTTTTTACCATTTTGCCCATCTGTCATTTCAAACTCAACCTCGTTACCCTCGGTAAATTCGTCAATATTTACAATACCTCGAAATCCAAACCAAATCCAATCCTTCGAATCTTGCATGCTTATGAAGCCGTAGCTATCCTTTAGCTGTTTTATCTTGCCTTTCAACTTTTTGTCCTCTCTTTATAAAGTATCGGTATTAACGCTATTTTGACAGCCGATGTGTGTAGCGTGATAGCTGCTCCCAACTTCTCGACAAAATTCTGCGCCTTCTCTCGTTCGTGCTTAGCTTTGTCGATAACATTTCTAGCGGATTGGTAGCGAAAATGTGCGCTCCACTTTGTTGCGTAAATATCCGTTTTGCTTTTTTTGGCTTCATCCGCATAATACAAAGCATTTCTTAGATACGAAGTATGTAGTCCTAGCTCTTTTCTTGCTATTTCTACCTCAGCACTAAAATTTGATAAAACAACAAAGTCGTCAAACCTGACTGCTTCATCAAATATACAAATGGCTCCTTTGCCATCCACTCCTTTTGCTGCTTCCAACGCCTCTTCGGCGGCATGCGCTATATGCGGCACCGGAACACCGCTTTTGAACATCATGACTCCCGCCGAAAAAGAGAGATTGGTTTTTGGAGATAGAAAATAGTCGTCAAACTCTGCTTTTAGCGTCTCGGCAAACTTGAGTACGCTATCCCATGCGCCTATCAAAAATAGGTCGTCTCCTCCGGCAAACACAGTATATATAGGCTCATTTGTGCTTGAAAGTAAAAAAGGCAATCTGTGCGTAAAAAATCTATTGATTTGATGCGAGAGCGCTGTAGTTTTTGACATTGGGGCTATGTTTTCGCCATGTATGCGTCTAGCAAACAACTCTCCCAAATTGTCAACATCGGCCTTGATGGCCGCAAGCGCATCTACCCCAGTGGATTTGGCAGCTATATCTTCAAATGTTTGAGCATACGGAATATAGGCTCTTAAAGTGCGCCTAGCTTTTATATTTGGAATTGTTCCATTCTTGTCCGGCAAGCTTATATCCCATCTCCGAACTAATTTTTTCTCTTTCTCATCTGCAAAAGACCATGAATATCCAAACGGCGCAAATGCTTTGGTGCTTTTGTATATATACAAGATGGAGTTTTTTGCATCTGCTAGTTTTGAGCCTAATTCTTTAAATGCGCTGCACACATGGCAAAGCTCTGTGGTTTTGGCTCTACGCTCGCAGGCAGGGCAGACCCCTGTTTTTTGTATCTCTTCGGTGTATCCGTAAAATATATGCTCTTTTGTATTCAACAGATTAAATTTGCTTGCTTTTTCTAGCTCTAGTCCTAGATTTGCTCTAGCAAAAAAGTTTTTGATGTTCGAGGAAGCAATTGGGTTGATTCCAAGCTCTTCCTCGCTTGCTTCGCACCATGACAAAGCTATGCCAAATTCGCCGTAAAAATTTTGCAAAAACCACTCATGCACCGAATGCTTGAATATATTGAGATGCTCTATTACTTGAAGTGTATTTGGAACTATTACCACAAATTTTCCGGCGGCATTTCTGGATAGAGAGAATGGGGAAAGTCCGAGCTGTTCTATGAGCGCCAATGCGCACAATTCGCTCAACAGTGTTACTCCTGCAGACTTTCCTCTTAATATTTGAGCCATTTTTTTGTTGTGCTCCACGCTAGACGCAAATATGAATTTTTGAATTCCGAAAAAATCGCCCTGAACAAATAAAAACGGAGAAGCCGATGCTTTATCATCCGCTTTTTGATATATCCATAAAGCCGTGGCGATAGCGGAGCTTTGGCGGATATGCTCGTATAGCGGAATGTCGCTAGTTGCTCCAACACAGCCAGTATAGGACTCCAAAAGCGAGTCTAAGTCTTCTAGTAATATAGCTTTGTCTTGATTGGTGTTCATCATAGAGATAGCATTGGTCATATTTTTAAGATGTTTTTTTATTTCCTCTTTGGACGGAGCAGTTTGCAAAAAAGAGTTTTTATTTGCATCCATTATTTTTGGCGCTAAAAAGTATTTTTCTTTGTTTTTAGACAAATACCCCGCAATATGGCAAAGCGGCTGCACCTCTTTTCCATCCACCGTGTCACCAAACCCGCTAGCTATCCTCTGGGCTTTTTTGGCTATGTCGCTCATATCTTTTTCAAAAGGGATATCGCATCCAAAAAGTCGCAGTATATCGTTCGCAACATCGTCAATACCATATTCACGAAGGATAAGAGCGGTGGTAGCGACTGAAATATTATTTATATCCATTCATATCACCTTCTTCTAGTTTAATCTTTCCAAGTCCAAAAACACAAGATTTACCCACTCCGATAAGCTCTCCAAGTTGTAATATATTAGCCGTTTGCTCATCCACATTGTCGTACAGGATTTTTCCCGTAAATCCTCCGAGGCTCATTTTCGTTTTTTGACGATTTGAGTATCTAGCAGTATCAATAAATATAAGTTGTCTATCAATCTCTATAGATTTTGTTGTCAGATAGCGCTTTTGTCTCGGCTCATCAATGAGTTCATCATACCTATGTAAAATTGACAAACATATCTTAACAATGTCAATTTCATTAGAGTCAATCCGTTTTTCATTGCTTTTTAGTCTAAGAGGTGTGATAAAATTAATTTGGAGTTTTTTTGAAAGCGGTTTTGGACTAAATTCCACGGGCACAGCAAAAGAGAGATTAAAATTAGCGCCGTCAAAAATAGTAGCATTACTTGCAGTAATAGATAGCAGTTTGCCTGTTTTTCTGCCTGCACCAAGACCTTGCTCTTCAACCATAATCTTTAGAGCTGAAAGTATATATGGTAATTTTTCTGTGGCTTTTTCGTACAAAAACAGTTCAAATTTAGCATAAGTATCAGCACCTGACGGCACAAATCTATATTTATGTATTTTGCTTTTTTCTTCATAGAAATCAAAATAAAGACATTGCGACGAAGCAAAACAACCGTCACATTTAAATGAAGGATTTATACAGCATACTTTTTTTAAGGCATAACCAAAAGCGCCGCGAAGCTGTGAGCCTGAATATTCGAGCAACTTTATACCGTTTATTGAGCAATTTAGATGATAATAGTTTATACCTAGCTCATTCACACTGGTAGTATTTTTTATTAATTTTGCATTATCAGACAATCTATGCCTTTAAAAACTATTACAGAATTTATAATTTCCATTATTACTAGAACTTACTCTATCAAAAAAGTATTAAAAAAATACAAAAATACAAACAAAAATAAAAACTTAAGCTGATATTATTACGACGCTTTAAGAGCCCATGCAACAATCGACCTACCGATACTTAAAACCACAACCACAAGTTCATTTCTTGGATATACGAAACCTAATAACCAAAATGCTAGGCTAGCAAAACAGTAAACTATTATCCAATACAACAAGTTATCTGTTATCTTTAATGCATTTTCGATGATTCTTTTGAAAACTACCTGATACCAAATTAGTCCCAAGATAAGTCCAAGTAAAGCGCCGCCCCATTTGATAAAGTTAATTCCTCCTCCAAGCGTATAAAACCACTCATAACCCACAATCATAAAAGGTAAATACGGATACGCAAATATAAAAATCCCCATAGCAATGCCAGCGCCAAAGCCATTGTCGTTATTTCCATTTGTGTAGCTACCTACGATATAACCGTCGATAAACTCATCAGCCATAATTTTTTACCCTCCTGTTTAACATTTTGGTATTATCTTATCGGCTTTGTATGGCAAAATAAAATTTAGGAAAATTACTGAAAAGTAGAAATGCCACTACGAGTGACAGTATTGCACGAGAGGCAGGAAGCGGCTACAGTATCAATTCCCATCCAACAATATAAAATCTATTGTTATCTCTTTCTATAACAAGATGCTTTCTAACCAATTCGTGGGCTTCCTCAAACTGAGCATTTATTTTTGATACGTTTGGCTTAAATCTTGCATGAAATGAATCCACAGGAACCCTTTCATTATCAAATGCACTATTATTTTCACAAAACGTATTAAAATCACATGTGTGATCATTTGACAAATCTAACTGCCCACCTTTATGCAATAGGTATGCATACATAGCGGCAAGTTGCGGCGTTAACCCTACCTCATGACCTAGAAATTTTATTGTTTTATTCTCAACTGTTATTTTTTCGACATTAGAAGAGCAATATAACCTCTGAAGATAGACAACCGGCGTACTGCCGTCGTTTTCATCTACCTTGCCGCATTCAGAGATAGCCAGCGGTTCTTTTTGGGGAAAAAATGATTTTTCCTCATACGGTTTTGCTGTTTTTACGATAAAAGCAGGAAAATCTTTTGTAGCAAGAGAAAACTGCCAAGTCATCCAGTTGGTTCCACTTGCTATTATGGCTACGGCATCGTGCTTTAGACTTTTGACGGCAGTTTTTATATTTTTATCGTATTCCGCCTGATCATATAACGACCCTACGGCATCCACTAACTCCCCGTATATCACATAGAGTTGCTTTGGATAAAATGTTTCTAGCACCTTATTTACAGCCTCCATAGCAGAATGAGTCGTTAGAATATGAATCTTGACAATATCATATTGCTCCTCCAATAAAGATAATGCAATTGTTAACGGCTGATAGGTCGTCCCAGACTCAATAAGCGCCTCTATTTTTGGCTTCATCAAATAACCCTAAAAAAATAATAAAAATTTTACAATATCGATTCTCTATATTCACCCGTTATTTTCCTTACGGATTCACAAGAAGCTTGGAGAATACTTCTTTTTTTACGCCGCTTCCTTCAAATCTAGGGCTTTCAGAATAAAAACCTTTAGCTTTTAAATCGGCGATAACCTGTGCGGCGTCATACACCATTATACTTTCTTGCTGGGTGTCATACATACTGATTTTTAATTTGCCGCTACTGGGTGCATTTATATTACCTACTGCAACCTTGCATGGATTTGACAAGACAACTAATCCCTTGGCAATATTATTTGTAGCACATTTTTCAAGATATTCCGGTGCAGTATTTACCATTATTCCGTTTAGGTTGGATATTTCTTCAGGCGCTACGATTGCGAAGTATTTATGTCCAGCATATAAAGTATCTTCTGCGGCTATTTGTAATGGATAGGCGATAACGTTGTTCAAATATGTAGCGTTCGATGTAAGCATCGGTCTTTCTAACATATTGCCATTAACATCATAAATATTGTTTTCCTTTATGTGTTTGTAGGTTCCGGTAGGTAGTATAATCGGTTTTTGCGCACACCCCGAAAATGCCATAGAAATAAGAACTGCGCCCATCGTTAAAATAAAATGTTTTTTCATTTTTTCCCCTTTATTTAAAATATTCCGCTAATTTGATTAGCCATTTTATCAACCAATATAGGTAACGCCTCATCAAGCTTTAGATTCATTTTAACCGCTTCAGAGAATACTCTTGTTTTATGCTCAACATAGTCTGTTTCCAACTGTTGAATGTTTTGTTTTGAGGTGTTGTCGTTAAGAACGCCTCCGGCTCCGTCCGTACTTCTGATTTGACCGCCAAAGTTATTCATCAAGCCTGCCCTAGCTTCTTGACCTATAGTTGCCTGAGATTGAGAAGTATTTATCATTACCTGAACCTTCACGTTCTTTTTTTCTCTAACATCCACATCTGTTACCATTCTGTAAATTTCATCTTCCGTAAGTTTGCCTGCGATAGCGCTTACTGCGCCTACGGCAAGAGCCGCACCTAGTGCATTATTGCCGTTACCGCCGCTATTTATAGCGCCCATCACACCGCCAACCATAGCTCCTGATGTGCCTGCTTGCGCGGCGTTTGCTTCTCTAAGATTATTGGCAAATAATACATTAACCATCAGTGTATATTTGGCTTGGTCCGGATCATCTACAATCTTGTAACCTTTAGCCAATAGGTTGTTGGTGATTTTCTGCTCAAGCCCGTTCATATCCTGACCTGATGTGTTTTTGATAGAGACAAACACTGTTCTTAAATCCTTTTTTACAGGGTCAAGAAAGATAGATTGCGTCATTTTTGTTTGTGTTTGCAACTCAGTTGTTGCACAACCCGTAAAAAGACTAGATGTGACAGCTCCCATAAGCAACAGCAAACTTAACTTTTTATTCATACTAAATCCTCACATGATAAGATTTGAGTTGTAAGCTCCGTATGAATAATAAACTAAAATCTAAGCTTGAATATTTTTAGGAATTTTCCTGAAAACAATATTCAGCATTAAAAAATATCAAATATCTTAAATTATAGACAACCATGTAGCACTTTTTCCGAGTGTTTTGTATAATCACCAAAAATATAAAAAACGAGAACCAGATGATTGACAAAAAACTACTAGACCAACTCTCGACCGAAGATAAAAAAGTATTTCTCGATACGCTTGATACGCTTATAAATCAAACATTTATAGTTGAAAATGAATACAAAAACATGAAAGCCGAATATGAAGCATTTCAAAAGATTCTGACTGAAATTATTGAGTTTTTGCCGACCGCAATTTGGGTCTTAGATGAAAATGGCGGAATAATGCTAGAAAATACTAATGCAAAAAATCTAGGATTTGATTATAATCAATATAGACACAACGGTGAAGTCGAAATAGACGAATCGACTTATCTAATAAAAGCTTCCAAACTAGGGCAAAAAACAATAGTCCAAGCAACCGACATCACAGAGCAAAAAAGAACACAAAGGCTAGTTAGTATGGGACAAATGGCGGCACACCTAGCGCACGAGATAAGAAACCCCGTAGGAAGCGTAGCTATACTTGCTTCTACACTAGCGCCCATTGTCGGAGAAAAGATAAAACCAATAGTAGAAGAGATACGAAAATCCATCTGGAGAGTTGAACGTATTATAAAAGCTACACTGCTTTTCACGAGAGGAGTATCAATAAAAAAAATTCCTTTTAGTCTAAAAAACTTTGAAGACGAATTGCACTACTGCTTGTCTAGTTATTCTTACCAAAAAGAGATAGAATTTGACATAAGTCTACCCGACATAAATATAGATGGTGACTTTGACCTACTGTCAATGGTGCTTCAAAATATGCTTTTTAATGCAATTGACGCCATAGAAGAGTGCAAAGACGATACCGGTCACATAACGATATCGTATATGCAAGACGATAGGAATCACTATATCGGCGTCAAAGATAGCGGTATTCCGGTTCCGGACAAGACGATTCTTTTTGACCCTTTTAAAACAACAAAAACAAAAGGTAACGGTCTGGGTCTTGCATTATCACAACAAATAGCCAAGGCGCACGGTGGCGAGATAAGACTTTCAAGTAGCGATAAGACGTTTGTTCTCAGTATAGCAAAACAATAAGAATATTTTTTGATACTATTGCTAAACTTGTACAACGTTATCTTTTTGGTAAAGTAGGAAAAAATTGACAAAAAATATTAGAGATAAAATATACAAAAGAAGCTTAACCGTACTCTATGTTGAAGATGACGACAATATCAGAGTTCCTACTGCAAAACTCTTAGAACAATGTGTAAAATATCTATATATAGCAAAAGACGGCGAGGAAGGAATAGAGATTTTCCGCCACTACCACCCGGATGTCGTCATAACAGATATTGCAATGCCAAAAGTAGACGGCCTTCAAATGGCAGAAAAAATCAGAAAGATAAACCAATTTACACCAATTATAATGACGACTGCATACTTTGATAGCGAATTTTTATTAAAAGCTATCAATGCCGGTATAACTCAGTATATCGCCAAACCTATTGATTTTGGACTTTTGATAGACAAGCTCGACCTATCCTCTCAACTAGTACTAGACTTAAAACAGAGTCTTTTTACATTTCAACACTATCTCAAAGCAATTTCAACAAGTTTTGCATTTTCAAAAACTGACTCAAACGGTATAATCACATATGCTAACGATCTATTTTGCAACCTATATGAATATGATTATTTTGAAATTTTAGACCATACACATAAACTATTTGACCATCCAGATAATAAACCTGGTAGCTATGAAAAATTATGGGACAAAATTGTCAAAGATAAAAAAGTATGGAAAGGCAGAATGAGAAATATTTCAGCTACCGGCAAAGAAGTAATAGTGGATGTTACAATTGCTCCGGTAATCGACTTGGACGGCAATATAATTGAATACATTACACTTAGAGACAACAAAACAGAGCTTATCAATAAAGAACGTCAACTTGAGAGCAAAGAGAGGGATTTGTTTGAACAAAAGCTTCAAGCAGTAAGGGAGCTAGAAAAGGCAAAAGAGTCATTTCT